>ERZ824488.18-NODE-18-length-199973-cov-164.421738_pt1 | contig 199973 bp, 208 predicted proteins | sample MGYA00519936_ERZ824488 | MGnify/ENA primary metagenome ERZ824488 (study PRJEB31778, sample SAMEA3449153) | human gut metagenome | biome: human gut; feature: human-associated habitat; material: faeces | place: United Kingdom | collected 2010/2012 ...
TTATCATACATTAAAATTATTTGTACCAGATAGTTTTCGTCATCATCAATAACAACTTCAAGTTTATTAATTAAATCAAATGTACCATTTTTACTTTGAAGTTTTTTAACTATGTCGTTAATTGCTTTTTCTTTATCACTTTTTAAAAAGCAAAACATAGTTCCATTGATATAGTATTCATTTAGTATTTCAACAACAGCATTTGTCTTTTCATCACTTCTTATTTTTTCTTTTTCAATAAATGTTTTAATATTAAACATATTTGAATAATCATTTACAAAATCATAATACATAGTAGCTAGTTCCATATTTTCATCACTCACTTTCTTATTTTTTAAATACAAATGGATTGTCTTGTAAAACTATAACATCATATTTTAACTCTAATAACTTTATTGCTTTTTCATAAATAGTTTTTACTTGAATAGGTTTTAATTCTCTAATTCCCGGTAGTTCTTTCAAAACATCAGCTTTACTAATATTATCATATACATATTCATATCTTAATAGTATTAATTCGCATAAAGTATCAGCATAAATTGCATTTATTCTTAATTCTTTAGCTTTGTTATAGTATTTATCCCAAGGATCTTTTTTCATATCAACACCGCCTTACAAAAAAATTATAACGCGCTATAAATATGTTTGTCAGCGCCTAAAGTGATAAATTATAATCTTCATATAAACCAAGAGGTATGTACTCAAAGTTTTTCTTTTCAATACTAAAAAACTTATTAAAGTTATTAATAAATTTTCTTCCTTTTGATGATATTAATTTAAAAGATTTTTCAACATCATTAAAATCTGTTTTTTTATACCAATCATATAAATCAAATTTATCATCAAAGTCTGTATCTATTCCTATACCTTTACAAATAGAATATTTTAAAAGTTCTTTCTCAAAATCATTATTTGCATTATCAGATGTGTAAATATCTAGCATAGATAAAACTTTAATTCTATCATTGATACCTTTTTTCAAATTAATAGTTTTATTATCTTTATCATAATCAAATTTATTTTCTAAATTATTACAATAGTTAATTTTATATCCATCAGCATATAATGCTTTTACAAAAGAATTATATATATCTTGATAATCAAAAAGAAGTAATGCAGGTAATTCTAAACTTTTATAATCTTTTTGTTCCATAGTAGTATCTTTACAATCATATAGTTCTATAATATTCATTCCTTTTAGTTCTGTATGATCTAATGTAATACTTTTATCATTAGGATTATTAAGTTTTTCTTTTTCTTTATCAGTTAGTGAAGTATAAGGTAATATTTCTTCTTTATCATCATTTTTAACTTTTACAAATACATCATTATCTGGTGATAGTATATTAATCTTTTTAGCATTATTTAAAATATTAAATCCATTTTTCTTATATTTATTTTCAGTACCAAGATCCAAGAAAAAAGGATATTGATAATCAATTAGTAAAGTATTAAAAAAAGAATAATCACTATATAGCACAATGGTATCAATTAATCTTTTAAAATCATTATGACTATGGTAATTATTCAAAATATTTTTTTCTATATTTAAAGTAGTATCTTTAATTTTTTCAAAGTCTTTTTTTGATGTATATTCTTTAATCAAATTAAGACTATTAATTATATCTATAATTTCAACCCCCTTTAAAAGTATAAAAAAAAGACTAACTTTCGCTAGTCAATTTCTCATACTTATTTTTTAAATTATTTATATTTTTATCAACATCAATTATCATTTTATTAAGTATATAATCAATCGTATTGTTTGATATATCGTTTTTCAATTTATCAAAATATGTTAAAGCAGAATTTTCATCATCAGTTTTATATCCATATATATTATGAATACAATCTGTTTCATCTAAATTCTTTAAAGATAAATAAGTAATATATTTATCATTATTCTTATAACTATAAATATAAAAGAAATAATTATCTTTAGTGGTTTTGTAATCTTTTAAAATTGTATTATTATCAGTATCAGTATTATCATCTAATACAAATTCAAAATCGCCATTTATAACTTTTTTTTCAAATTCTTTCATTTCTTCAACTGATTCAAATTTTGGACCATCATCTTTGTTCCATTCGATTAAATTAATCTTATCATTCAAATCATTTAAAATATTTATTTTGCTTTTTAAGAGCTTAAAACTTTCTGACTTCATAAAAACATTTCCCCTAAATCAGTTAATGATTTCATTATTGCTATTATCTTACATTAAATATAGGTTAAAGTCAATCAAACAGCTATAATTTGATATATTTTCTAAAAAAAACAAAGCCCTGTACTAGCGGCTTTAGTGAGCTACTTTCACTACAACACTACTAAAATTACGGTGTAGCGTATGCAAGTTAAAGTAAAATGGTTTAATAGTCAGTATCTTACTGACAATATAAATATAACACATTTTTGTTAGTCTTGCAAGACTAATTGAGCAATTTGTCGTATTTTGTTATATTTTGTAAAATTATTCTTCTTTTTTAATCATTCTATTTATATAACATTTGACCTTATAGAATAGAACATCTAAATCAGATATATTAATTATTTTTTCGTTAGTTAAAGTATTTCTTATAACATCAATTATCTCATTCATTTCACATTCAAAGTAGTTGTCTGTTTTTTCTAAATTCTTTCTAACTTTATTTAAAAATATTTCATATTCCATTAATTAACACCCCTCTTAAAATAAATTTTTCAATATGTAATAAATAACATTTGTTGCTATACTATTACCGGCCTGTTTAAATAGTTGTCTATTAGACATACCAGTACTTTTAGCTTTATAAAAATCATCATCTGAAAATCCCATAAATCGCCAACTTTCAAGTGGACTAATTTTCTTAACAAAAAAACAATTATCTTTGTAGATAATCATTTTGCTTGTATCTTCAGTAGAGTTAGCGGTTAAGGTAGGACAATACCCATTCATAGACCATAACCTAGCAGTCTGATTATATTTTGATGAAGTATCACGTCCACAATGATTTTTACCGTCAACAAATCTATATAAATTTATAACATATTTTTTTCTTTTGTCTTTCAAATTCTTACATATCAATTTACTGTTTTTAGAATAGTTTTTATTTTTAACAAATTTCTCTAAATCAAATTTTACTTTTTCTGATAATACCAAGTTAGGATCAATATCTTTTTCTAATAAATCTTTAAGTCTTAATTTAAGTTTTATTCTTTCTGGAAAATGATAGATATATTTACCCTTAATTGCAACTAGAAAATATCTTTCTCTATTTTGAGGTGTACCATAATCAAGTGCAGTTAAAACGTGGTCGTATAATGAATAACCTAGATTTTCTAAATCTTGTTTAAAAAGACTTAAAGTTTTTCTCATTTTAGAATTAGTAATAGCAGCTACATTTTCAAAGATAACAACCTTTGGTGGATTATCCATTTCTCTTATAAATTGTATCATCTTCCAACCTAGAGATGATCTAGTATTACTATTAAAATCAAATCCACGTCTTATACCAGCCATAGATATATCTTGACAAGGAAAGCCACCAATCCAAATGTCGCAGTAAGGAAGATCTTTACCATTTATTTTTGTAATATCCCCAAGATTATCTTTTTCAGTTTTATTATGAATAGCACAATAACTTTTTACCGCCCATTTATCTATTTCACAAAAAAATATTGATTCATAATTATTAATAACACCATTATCTTTTAATCTCTTAAAAGCCATTTCAGGACTACCAATACCAGAAAAGAAAGTACCAACTTTAACATTATCTTTATTTAACTTTATAACCGGATAATTAAAATTAAAAAGATTTATACTAGGATTGTTTATTCCCATTATCCTTTTTCTTTTTAGTAGGGTTAGCTCTTTTAGTAGGTGTAGTCTTTTTAGTTTCTTCCGGTTTAAATAATTCTTTTTCTATTCTAAAAGTGTCTAAATCAAAAAGTTCTAATTTTTGAAAGTCTGGATTATCAATTTTTATTTCATCAACAATTTTATATTTTATAGGATAATCACTTATTTGTTTTAATTTAGTTTTGATAGGATCCATACGAGCTCTTAAAAATAATGCGTCGCCAACTTTAAAATTAATTAATTCATCAGTAGTAAGCAAATCTCTACCAGTTAAAGAAGTATCACTTGATAAATTAAAATCAGCTTTACCATATCTATTAGAAGATGATGTCCTAGTAGTTTTTATTGTATATTTTCCTAGTCGGTTTGATATTTCTCTAGCAGTATTATAATCATTTGTAAGAAGATAACATAAATTCATATTTGCTTTAATAGTAGTAGCTTGATCTCTATAATGTTCTTGTATCATTCCAAAATCTTGAACGACACCATATATTCTAATTTTTCTGGATCTTGCAACTGTCAGTTTTTTTGATAATTCGTTGATATGTATAGTATTACAAAGTTCTTCCAAGATTAAATTAACTCTAACATCTAATTCGCCACTAGGACTTTTTTGAGCTTCTTCTACTAAAGTCTGATAGACTTGATTTACAAATAAGCCACCTATAAAATGACGAGATAACTTTTCATCAGGTACTACCAAAAATATTGCAGTTTTTTTCTTGCCAATATCACGCATATTAAAAGAAGTTTTACTTGTTATATAACTTATACCAGTATCGCCAAATACTTTTAATTTTGAAGCCAATATAGAGAAGATAGTAGCTCTTGTTTCCCCGCGAGCAAAATTACCAGCAGAATACAAATTTTTAGCAGTATTACCGAAAGGCCTATCATCAAAGTATTTGTCTAATGAGTTTTGATCCCCATACTTTTTAGCACCGTGTTCTACTAACAAATTATAAATAGAATGAAAATGTATTTGATTTTCATTTTTACAATCTTCAATTAAAGCAAGACATAAAGCACTTAATACAGAAGAAGAGGATTCTTGCCAATACTTATCACGACTATTAACTTCTTCACATATTGCATTTGATAAGTCATTAACTGTTTCAACTTCTTTTTCAAAATTGTTTTCTTTATAATATTGATATGCTAAAGTAAGAGGATTCCAAAAATCACTATTTTTAGTATCTCTTAAATTAATAACCTTAACATCATAATCTTTTTTCTTTAAATAATCATAAGTATATTTATATAATTCGCCCTTGACATCATTAATAATCATTGACTCATTACTATCAGCTAGATTAAAAATTAGTGGTAATATGACACTAACAGTTTTACCAGATCCAGTGCTACCAACAATTAAGTTATGATTAGAGCTTGTATCAATATAGTATTTATTATTTTCTATTGCAACAACCAAACCACCTGATTTATTTTCTTTTCCAAATTTCCAAGTAGTGAAGTTATCTTTAATTTCTTTTATACTAGCAAATTTACTACTACCAAATTCATTAGAGCTTACACGTTCTGGAATACCTTTAGTAGAGTGAGAGTTCTTAACTTTAAAATTATATTTATAATAAGTTATAAGCAAAATGAAAAGGATCTCTAAAAGTAAGATCCCCATAATCATTTTTTTATCATTTAATATTATCTTAATTAATTCTATTAAGTTAAAATTAAAACTTAATTTAAAATTATTTTGAACTATGTTTATAAAATTCGGTAGAAAAAAGATAATTAATAATAGAGAAATAATAACTACTAAACAATAGTTAAATTTCTTTATTTTAACAACCCCCTTTAAATCTCTTTTCCTTGTAATTCTTTTTCTAAAATCTCTTGTAAATATCTTTCTTCATTTTTACTTTCAGATTCTAAAAAATAATTAGCTTTTTTAATAAACTGTTTAAATCTAATATTTTTATAAAAAGATTTATTTTTATAATTAGTATATTTTTCTTTTGTATAACCAAAGTGAGATAGTGATTTATAAAAATCAGTAGCATTTATATCTTCACTTGTCATTCTAACAGCAGTAAATACATTATCAACATTAACATCTAAATTTGATCTTTTAATCCAATCACTTAATAACTTTTTAATATCATTATCAGATAATTCAGCAAGACAACCAAGTTTATATAATTCTTTAGCATACTTTAAAATAGTAGAGTTCTTTTTTACAGGACGACTTTTAAAATTCATATTCATTATATTAACTTTTAAAAATTCTTTCTGTCTTTTGATAAAGTCAGTAGAGTTATAAACTTTAAAGTTATGCAAAATATCATTTCCTATTTTAGAATATAAACGTTTCATTTTATTTTCTATATATTTATTATTTGCATTATTACCATATAACTTTTTTTGTTCTCTTTGTATTTCTTCTAAACTATGATAGTATTTTTCAAATTCATACTTGATAGTGTCGTGATATAAAATTCTTTCTATAACTTTATTAATATCTTTTCTACAATAATCTAAATTCTTTGAGTTATATTGAAGTCGGCCCCTTTTTGGTAGTTTATCATATAGATTCAATAAGTCTTTATTTAATGCTTTTCTATATTTACTACTAAAAAATAATTCTTTATCAACTTTTGTAAAATTGTTTTTTCTTATCTTATATTCCAAACCTAAAAATAAATAATCTTGTTCCTGATAAAAAGATTTGTTATCTACTAAATAAGAAGCAATATTACTTTTTAAATATTTTATTGATGACTTTTCTAATGTATCTTTTTTTCTTCTAGTTTCTTTTTCAAAAATAGTAATATGAAGATGTGGATTATCAGTATCATTATGTTTACTTGCATACCACTGTGTATTAGTTAAGTCAAAATCATTATCTAATAAAAATCTAGGCATAATAGATTTAGTCATCATATAATAATCTTGTTTAGTTTTAAGTCCAGATTCTAAAGCAAAATCTGGTGGGAACGAAATAACTAAATTCCACATTCTACCTGATTCATCTTTTGGCAAATCTTTTAATATATCTTCTTTTTTTATATCTCCGTTTTTATCCCAAATGTAATTAATATCATTATCAATAGTATCATCATATATTCCAAATTCTTTATCAAACAATTCATCACTAGAAGAAAAGTCTTTTAAACTTTTTCCGTCAGCACCGTCCTTTGAAACATACTTACACCAACCACCAACTAACTTTTGAAAATTAACATCTTTCTTATAACGAACGATAGCTACTATATTACTACTCATCAGTTAGTTCCTTTTTATTTCTTAATTCACGAATATTTTTTAATACTTGTTCTCTTGCAACTTCTGTTATAGGGTGATTTACTAAATGGGTATTTAATTCAGATCTTGTCTGTGGTATATCAAAATATTTATAAGTCATATCATTTTGTAATATTATAGTTTCTATTCCTATATTATTTTTATTTAGCATAGTAAGTATTTTATAGAATTGTTTTTCATTAGCATTTTGTACTGTTTCTGTAATTAGTTCGACCAACTTTTTTTGTGTATCTAATAACATTGACTGTTCCAAATAATCTAATAAAACTAATTTACAATACTCACTTAATTTCATATTATTTTTATCAGCTTGATCTTGTAATAATTTTTTCTTATGTGGATCTAGTCTGAAAGCAACAATATTTGAATTTTTATTTTCATTCATTATTTACTATTCAATATACAATCCAAGTTTTCAAGTATATAATTTTTAATTATAATTTCTAAAGCAGTTTGAATTGATAATCCTTTTTTCTCAATAATCTTTCTAAATGCTTCTTCCATTTTTTGATCCACTTGTACTTTTAAATAATTATTTTTTTTATCATTCATTTATATAACCCCCTTTTATAAAATAATAAAATTTTAATATAACAACTTAAATATCTTTATTTATTTTTTCCATTTCTTTATCACATAAACTTGCAACCTTACAAGCACAGAAAACAAATACAATTAAAAATATTAGAATATTAATTCCTAAAATAATTAAAAATAATTTCATAAAATCCTTTCTATCTTCGGCCAAGAGTTCGGCCAAAAAAATGTACTAACTTTTAAGTTCTATTTAAAGCAGGATAAATCCTGTTTACAAACAATTCGCCAGTGGCGAATTTTCCCTTATTTCATAAGGGTTTCTAAAAAACACAAGTGTTTACATTTTATCTTTTTGTTATACAATCGTTAACTTCTTACCCTTTGAAAAATAAGGGGTGTATAACAATCGTACACACTTTTTGAATATATATTTTTTAGAAAATCGCCACTTTTTGAATTGCTTTTTTGCCAAAAGTTCGGCCATTAATTATTAATGTTAGGTAATGGATTAAACTCTGGTGTAGTGGGTAGATTACCAAATGGCTTATTAAAACTTTTAGAATTATAATCATATAAGATATAATCTTTAGCAGTTATTTTATTTTTTATAATAGTAGTGGGATCGGTATATTCAAACTGATTTGTTTTAGCATTATATATTTGTAAAACTAAATGCAAGTGAACCCCTGTTGCTCTACCAGTCATTCCCATAATACCAACTTGTTGACCTTGCTTAACTTCGTCGCCAACATTGACAGTTCTTGAATTTTCTTCTAAATGCCAATATCCAGATCTATAAGTAGTTCCATTTATTTTATGTTCTATTAAAACATATTCAGCACCAGCACTATCAAGAATACTAGCAACAACTTTACCGTCTGCTATTGCAACTATATTTTTTGTATTTACTGGGACAACATCTATACCATTATGTTTTGATTTTTCATTAGTAAATGGATCATCACGTAGTCCATAATCAGATGTGATAGTAAAGTTATTTGTATCAAATGGAAGTACAAAAGAAGTTCTATAAGTCATCTCTTGATTACCAAACAATGAAGTAAGCAAAGCTACAATTATTAAAACAATAAAAATGATAAATGCAACTGGAAGTAGTGCAATTATAATTTTACCTTTCATTATAGTTGATACAATATCTTTAATTATCTACCGCCACCTTTACCAAATAATTCTTTTTCTTCTGGTCTTAAATGGACGAAGATAGGTATTCGTTTGTCGTGAGTAATAACAAATAGTGCTTGACCTTTACCCGCAGTTTGTAAAAATCTTCTTTCATTTTCACTTAATCTTAATACTTTTTGAAGTGAAATAATTTCTTCACTTCCTTGAGCCATAATGATTTGATAATCAGAATTATCAACAATAACTTGACCGTATCTAACTACTTCTGGTGAAGTGAAATCAATCATATTTTGAGTACACACAATTAAACTACCATTATATTTACGAATCCTTTTAGAAGTTCTTTTTAAAAATTCTAGTCCGTCTTTATTTTCAGGATCAATTAATAAATGAGCTTCATCTACAATTAAAATAACTTGTTCGTCTCTATTCTGACTAATAATGTGCCAACATAAAGACAAGATATTAAAGAATTGAGTTCTTAATATAGTGTCATCACTATCAAGTAAAGTGTGAATATCAAATACTATAAAATCAGAGTTTAAATCTAAATTAGAATAATTATTCCATAATTTACTATCAACACCGGTAGCCATTCTTCTAACAATAGCTTCTATTTTTTCTAAAGACTTAACGGTGTCATCATTAATTCTTTTATCATTTTTTGCATTTTCTAATTCGTTTTTTATTTCATTATGAAAATCAGTAATGATAGGATAATCTTTTGAAGATAACTTACTAACATCAGTATCTAAATCTATGTTTTTCTTTTTATATGTTTTTAAAAGTAATTCTTCAATTTTAGTAAGTTCTAATTCTGTTAAATCTTTAAAATAATATTTTATAAAAGTTCTAAATGTTTGTAAGTGTTTTATTACAGCTACATTATTATCTTCATCATTAGCAGAATTTTTAATTTCTAGTGGATTAATAACAAATCCCGATCCGCTACCGCAGTCAATCCAATTCCCATTAAGAGTATTACATAAGTCTTTATATTCACGTTCTGGATCTACGCACAAAATACGAGTTCGCTTTTTACCACCACCACGTGCAAAATTACCACGTAATAACTTTTTGATTAAAGTAGATTTACCACTACCACTTTTACCTATAATACACATATTTGAGTTTGTTCTTTTATTAGTTCTTTTCCACAGATCAAATAATGTAAGACCGCCGTTTATGTCGTCGCCAAGTATTATAGAATTACCGTCATCTTGTATAGATTCAAAGACAAAAGGAAATGAAGCAGCTACTGTTGTTGTAGGCATAGGTAGTCCAAAATTTTCTTGAAGTGGCATATCAAGAGTTGGTAAACAAGTTTTTAAACCTTGTTCTTGCTCGAATATCAACTGTGATCCACGAAGATTTAAACTACTTAAAGCAGATTTTATTTCTTTTATTCTTTTTTGTAATTCTTCCAAACTTTCAGCATAAGTAAAAAACACTACTGACATCAGTAGCATTTTTTCATTTTCACGATCCATTTTATTTGTTAGTTTCTCATAATCTTCTAATTGATTTTTGAGTACTATTTGATCGTTTCTATCTTTAGAATTAATAAACTTACTTCTAGTTTCTGTCATTCCTTTTTTTAGAGTTTTATTAACTTCTATATTATCCATAGGATTAACAGAAATCATCATACGAGTGTTTTTAATGTTAGATAACATACCTAACCAACTTCCCCTAGCATAAGAGGGGAAAGTATCAATTATAATACTTGTAGCATATATATCTCCAAGTAATATGTCTTTTTCATTAAACTTCATTGCAATAGGTGCAATTTTTTCTTTTAATGTTTTTAAACTACTGTCTTGTCTAAATACTTCAAGTGATGAAGTAGGATTAAGATAGACAAATAGTAATTCTTTTATTTCATCAGTTTTAGCTTGAGATGAAGATAGACCTATATTAGATAATTGAGACACAATATCATTTATTTTAGATTTTAACAATTTAACATTGTCTTTATCTTCATCAATTAATAAATAAAATTCACGATTGTTTACTAAATTATTATTCATTATTGTATCAGCATATTTTATATCTTCTTCCAATAATTCTTTTTTAATTTTATCATCAGTATTTTTAGATAAATATAATAAGTTTTCTATATGTTCTGATAAACTAATTGGCTTATCAAGAGCAAGTATTTTAAAAGGATATTCTAAACTTAATAATACTTTTCTAAATTGAAATATTTTAGATGTTTGTTCTTCATTAGAATATAGTTGAAGATTAATACTATTTACTTTTATAATACCAACAACTTTGTCATTATCAAGATATAATAAATCATTCCAGACTTCTTTAAAAGGCAACCATTCAAGAATAGATTTATCAATCTTTTTCTTTTTATTCCTATTCAAAATAACCCCCAAATATTATGAATTACATATTCATTTTCATAGTATTATAAGTATCATAGAAAATACTATCTTTATTATCAGCACCAACTTCAAATAAGCAATCTAAAATTTCTTCACTAGACATTTTTGTTGCTATTGAATAATCCACTATAATATTATCTATATTTTCTACAATTCCATTATAATATGGTCGCCAATTTTCGTTCTTAACTTTGTTTTTGGTATATTCGTATATTTTTTCTTTTGCTTTTAGAAGTGTTATATACACTTCATCAAGATTCTTATTCATAAATTTTATAACCCCCTTAAATTTTCATTTGTTTTATTTCTTCAAATTCCTTGTTGGAAGTAGGAACAGAAGTTTTAATATTATGATTAATAGATAGCTCCTTATTATTAGTTATATTTATATTTTCTTGTTTTTCTTTATCTAAACCTTTCTCATCATTAACTTTATTTTGACTATCTAATTTATCTTGTTTAATCATTTCTTTTAGTTTATCCTTAACTAAACTTTCTATTTCTTTTTCATATTGTTTTTTAGTTTCTTTTTTTTTATGATTTTCAATTATTTTTTCTTTAGTATTTTTGATATGTTTAGGTATATTTAAGAAATCTTTAACCTTATCTAAAAATGTTTTTTCAATTTCAATATCATATAAAGAAAAAGTAATATCTAAAATTTCTTTACGAGACATTTTATTATTCATAGTATAATCAACAATAATATTATTTAGTCCTTTAATAGTGTTCTCATAAGAAGTATTACTATTATCACTTAAAGCCGCTTTTGCTATGAATTTTTTTGTTTCTACAAGTTTATAAAGTACATCATCAACTTTATTATTCAATTACATACCCCCTTATTTAAGAATTATATTTCTTATATTTTTTTTGACTTGTTCTAAATTTTAACATTTTAATTAGAATACTTAAAATATTACCATTACCATTAGGCATAGGTAGAGTTATTAAAAATGTAAGTATAGGAAAAAATGAGAATAAAAACACTTTTAATAAATCTTTACCAAATAATCTAGCTAATAAATAACCAACAAAGATTGATATTCCTAAAAAGATAATTTCTTTAACACCATAACCTTTAAAAATCTCTCTTTTAACTCTTATGTTCTTTGGTATTAGATACATTTATATTCCCCCAATCAACATTAGTTTTATATGTAGGTGTATCATCATTTAACGATGAATAACGATTATCCATAAAGTCTTTATATGTATCAATTCTTTCTGATAAAGACGTAGTAGTATCCATATTGATATTATCACTTATATTACCAGATAAATCACTTACTTCAGGATCAGAAGAAGATATATCACTAGAACTATTATCAGGACTTTCATTATTAAGATTACTATTAGAATTATTATCTTCATTATTAGAAGCACTATTTGAAGCACTTTCTAAATTTGAAGATGAATTATCCATATTAGTATCAGCACTAGCTCCAGAACTATCACTATTTGAATTATCAGTATTAGAGTTTGAACTTGTAGAATTATCTACTGTCTTACCATATTTAGACATAGCGACCATACTCGTACCTAAAGCAGCTAGTGTATGTAATTCACTCATATTTGCACCAGCACCAGTATTTGCATTAAGTAATGCAGAAACTAATTGAGGAGAAGCTATTATAAATAATAAAGCACCTATAACAATTAAAATAACTGACATTACATAATTTGTTCCAGATGATACTTGACCGAAAACATTAAATAAGATACCTATACATAAGTATTGAACTGTCGTGACTAAAAAAGTACCCATAACACCCTTGCACCAAACTTCAAAAGCGTGTGATTTGTTCGACACTAAAGAAGTACATACAAAAGGTGCTATGGCCTTATAGAGAGCTAACTCTATAATCCTTTTAGCAACTTGTATTCCTATAAAGAAAAGAAGTACTACAACTACTAAACCTACCAGAAATATTGGAAAAGTACTAAAGCTATATTTATAAACACCACTATCAAATAAACCGTCATCTTCAACTTCGTTATAATCAGCGGTAAACCAGTTTTCTATAAAATATTTTTTATGTTCTTCTTTCATCTTGTCATCATCAGCAAAAGCATTAAGTATCATTGATGACATACTAGATTCAAAAGAAGTAGCACTAGCAGTATTATTTGATGATACAGAAACAACATATTGTGTCATTTTTGAAGATAAATCATAACCCCAATTAAATATAGGTGGAATTAAAAACATCATAACGACACAGAAAATAATACCTTTAAATACCCTAGTAGGTGAGCTATTATCATCTTGATCTACAAAGTATCTCATAATCAGTTCTAATATAACTTTTAATATTAACCAAGTACAAGCAACAATAATAGCAGATGAATAGATTTTATTTACATAAGGATTATCAAAAAATTTAAACTTCCATATATCATCAATTATTAAAAACATTCCGTCTAGTAGAAGTAATACACCTTTAGCAAGAAACCAGAAGATAGAACGGACAGCGTCCATTAACCAACTTGCCGATTCTTGTTGAACGACTAATACTTGTAGCATAATATTACCTATATAGTTTTAGTATAATCATTAACTAATTTGATTTCTAAACTTCCAATATCTTTAAACATTCTTTTAGTTATATAAATGGCGTTAGGTGTTAGTTTTCTTTGCCAAGCAGAATTTTTTGGAGACCATTTGAAACCACGAGACTTTAATTCATCTCTTGTTTTTTCGTCTGGCTTTTCATCAAAGAAAACTTTTACTCTCATATCTTCTTTATCAAAACTGACTTCGCCATTATCAAAATAATAGCGACCTGTTTCTATGTTATCTATTTTATCTAGTGTTTGTAATCTATCTTTAACAGCTTTCATATTTTGATTAGAATTAGCAAGAACATAAGGTGGTAATTGTTCTGTTTTATTAAGTCTTGCTTTTTTATTAAAATCTAAATACGATTGATGTTTAGTTTGTAAGTATTCTAATTTTGCTTCTAGTTTTTCTCTAGCTAATGGATCATCAGAACTTATTGGCTCATTATATCCATTCTTGTATTTTAATATTATTTCATCTTTTGAATAAGCATTTTTCAACATACTTTCAGTATTATCATAAAAATTATTTATTTTGTCATTTATTTCTTCCATTTTTTTACCCATTCTATCAGCAATTTTTTTAAACTTATTAGAATTATATTTTGCTGGTCCAGCAACATTAACAGGAACAAAATTAGCAGATATACTTAAATATTCATTATAAATATTTGTTATTAATTCTTTAAATTGTTCTGTCCTTTTTTTAACAATTTCTAATTGCTGTGGATTAAGAGTACGACTACTAAAAGTATCTATAAACCTTTTATAATCACTTTCAGCACTTTCTTTGATATGTGTACCACGATTATACATACTTAGATTATTACAACGCTCAATCAATTCATTATTTAATTCTATATTCATAAAACCCCCTTAAATTTTTATAAACCTTTATAATAACCAGATAACTTTTTATTTATATTTTCAATTTCAAATGTCTGTCTATCTATAATAGAATTAACATAAGCAATATCATTTAACTTTAAATCTTGTTTTATTAAAGTTCTTATATAATCAGACATAGAAATATCTAACTCTTGAGATCTTTTTTCTAACTTCTTTTTCAAGTCTTTTGAAATATAAAAAATAAATTTTGTATTATATCTTCTCATTTTTTTACCCCCTTAATTTTGCGACTACAATTAGTCTTTTATTACCATTATTTTTACAAGTAATTAATGTCAATATTTTTTCATTATCCACACTTTTAAAATAAGACATATCATAATCATTAATCGTATGTTTTTCTACTATTTCATAAATATATGTAGCTTTATGAGATACAATTTTAATCTTATCGCCTATACTGGAGTAGTGCAAACTTTGAAATGTATTATAAACACTATGACCGGCAATTATGAGATTACCAAATTCATCATCAATTCCCGCAGAAGTACTTAATGTTCCAACTAAACCCTTATCTAGTGTTTTCTTATCTGTTCCAGAAGTTATTAATCTTTGAATACCAGATTTTAATTCTATATAACCAAGATAATTGTTAGTTAAATGTATTTCTTGCTTTTTAGGAGTTTCTACAATTTCTTCTGTTTGTTCTTCTTCATTGGTAGGTGGTGGAGTATCTTCTTCAAATATTGTTTCAATTACTTGTTTTGTTTCTTTATCTACTTTATAATTACAATATATTTTTTTAAAACAAATAAGGGCTGATATTAAAATCAATATCAACCCTAAAATTTGTATAATCTTATTTATTTTTCTTTTTTGCATATATTAATAATCCTAAACCAAGAACAGCAGTACTAATTATAATAATTGAGCTAGTTAAATCAGTATTAAATGTTTTTGGCATTTCTACTTTTTCATTAGTCATAGTAGCTTTAACAATTTCGCCATTTTCTCTAATTTCAAAATACATTTTTTCAGTATTTAAAATATAGTCAGGTGAAGCAGTTTCAACTTCTTTAATATAGTAGCGTCCATATTCTAAATTATCAATGATGATTTTACCGTTTTCATCAGTAAATCCAGAATAGATTAATTCGTCAGTATCGGCATTATAAATTTCAATTTTAGTATTAGGAATAGGATTACTTGTTGATAAATCTACTTTAGTAAATTCTAAACTACCTTTGATTTTTTCATTTTTCATATTAGCTTTAACAATTTCGCCATTCTCATTAATTTCAAAATACATTTTTTCTTCATTTAATAAGTATGATGAATCAGAAGTTTGCTTTTCTAAAATATAGTATCTCTTACCATTAGATAAAGGTAAATCTTTAATAATAACCATTCCTTTATCATCAGTTGTATAAGTACCCATTAAAACATCATCTTCTGTATAAATCTCTATGACTGTGTTAGGTAGTGCTTTATCAGTAGAATAATCAGTTTTAGTAAATTCTAGTGTTCCTTTTGGTAGATAATTTTTTAATGTAAATGTTTTAGTAATAATAGGAGTATATTGATCCTTATATACTAATTCAAATTCATAAACATTATTATCTATTAAATGAGATAGAGAACTAGATACTTCTTTCAAAGTATATTTTTGAAGTTTTAAATTATCTAGTCTAGCATAACCGTTTTCGTCAGTAGTAATAGTTCCAACTAAATTATTGTTTTCGTCATATACTTCAAATACTACATTAGGAAGTGGTATTGTTTCATAGATGTATTTACCATTTTCAATAACTAACTTTTCGCCAGTTTTCTTTATTTCAATAGCACCTTTAACTTCTTTGTTTGTAAATCTTAATTCTAGTATTTTATCAAAGTCATCACTACTAATAATATTAGATTTCTCATTAATACTAAATCTTAATGGCTCACTATTCCATAGATAACCATTAATTCTTTGATCTACTTCTTCAAGTTCGTAATCGCCACTATTAAGTGGATATGGTGTAATTAGCATACCAGTATCATCAGTTTCAAATTCACAATAAGTTTTGCTGTTAGGGTAAGCTACTTTTTGACATACATACTTACCGGTAGATAATTCTTTAATTTTAAATTTTATACCAGCTATAGCAATTCTATTACCCAAATCATCAACTTTAATAATTTTTACTCTTGAAGTTATTTCAGCATTACTAAATACTTTATTAATAGTAGGACCACTTTCTGTTATAGAAAATTTATAATCATCAATTTTTTCAAAACCACTAGGTGTTGATAATTGTCTTAAAATATAATCCCCAAATGGTAAAGTGAAGTAAATTTTACCGTCGCTATCTGTTTTTAAAGTTTTGATTAAATTGTTGTTGTAGTCATATATACCAAATTCAACATTTACTTCTGGTGTCATTATTTGAGTTTTATTAGAAGCTACAACTTTTGTTATTTCATATTTTCTTTCAATAACTTTATTACTAATATTTATACTAGCAAGTAAATTGTCTTTATCTAATTTAAAATAATATTTTTCAGTATTTAGAACATAACCTTTTGGAGCTTCAAGTTCTTTAATATAGAATACATTTAAACTAGGAAGATAATCACTTATTGCATAAGAATTACTATCAGTAGTTAAAGTAGTAATTAAATTATCATTAACATCATAAACCCCAAATTTAGCACCAACTAAACTAGCTTGACCGCTTGGTGTAGTTGTACCAGTATCAGAGTCAGTCTTAATAATTTCAACACGACCACCTTTAACATTTAATTTAACTTTTGCTACTACTGGATCGTGTACGCCAAACATTCCCATTTTTTGACTTTTACTATCTTTACCTACAAAAATCATTGTAGGATCAGAAGTATAAGTCTTTTTAATTAATGATACAGTAATCTCGCCAACAACATTAGGAGTTATATTTAATGTATTTCCATTAATACTAGAAGTAGCATTATCACTTCTATAAATTTCATATCCAGATAATACACCAGTATTATCAGTAAATGATACTGTTTGACCTATGATAGCGTCTTTTGTTTCATTGTTAAAAGAAGGCATAGTATAATGAGAGTTTACCAAAGACATTATGTCATTTCTTTCTTTATTAAGATTTATAAAACTACCATTACCATATTTTTCAGTCCAGAACTCTACGATTTGACCGCCTGTTGTTTCCCAAATTAGAGATTGAGCCGCAGCTCTATATCTTAAAGTTTGGTGTCCCGGATAGTTGTATCCATAGTATCCAATTAATCCAATCTTTTGATTTATTTCATCAGAGTATGGTGAGTTGATATAACCAATCGCACCGTCATAATCGTGAATAGTAATATTTACACCTGGTTCTATACAATAAGCAACTTTACCGTCTATATCATATAGTTTCCATTGGGCTGACATATAAGATTGTCCGCCACCACGACGAGTATAAAAATAACCGTCAACCGCTGTTTCAGTTAGTGTAGCAGCAAAGACATTTGTAAAACCTACTAAAAATGAAAATGCACCAACTACTAAAGCTAGTGCACTTTTTAAGTTTAATTTCAATTTTCATTCCCCCTTTAATTAATATAAAAAGCGACCAAAATTAATTGATCGCCTTAAAAATTTTATTTGTAATATTTATAAGTACCGTCATTATAAAAAACTTGTATTTTATAACCAACCAATTTACCATTATATGCAAATTGCTTGCAAGATGTATTTCTAATATTATCTGTATCAGATAAAGCAACACCAATACTATCAGTATGACATTTGTTAAATTCGTCAGCTTTATAATCTACAAAATTAACTAGATTATTATATTCGTCATCAACTTCAGGTACTTGTTCTATTACATCATTTGTTTTAGTTTCATTTTTATTTGAAATATTATTTATTTGTTTTTCTTCATTTTGATTGGATTTTTGTTTTTGCTCTGGAATAGTATTTTTTATTTCTTCATTTTTATTATTTATTACTTTGTTATTTTTTTTAACTTCTTCTTTAGATTTATTATCATTTATTATAGATGATATTAATTCTTCATCAATAATATTTTGCTTTTCTGTTTCTATATTTTCTTGAACTAATGATTTATCACTTTTGAGTTTATTACTATTGTAATGAATACCCCTTACATAAGCACTTATAAAACCTATAAAAACAATTACTAAAAATATTTTTAAAATTTTTCTTAACATAAGACACGTCCTTTCTTTACAAACACTATAACGCGCTTTTAAAAAAAATACAGCGCCTAAAATGAAATTTATATATATTTTTTATATTTTTAATTCTTTTTCTGCTGAAATGTCATCTTTTATTGACTTTGAAGATAAAAATGTTATCCTTTCAGCAATTATAGAAATAACATTATCTTTACTTTGCAATCTACCTTTGACACCAATTAAATCGCCCTTGCGACAATATTGTGATGTAGTTTCAGCAATGCCATTCCATATTGCAACTGGGAAGAAGTCTGTTTCATATTCGCCATTAGCATTTTTAAATTGTCTTTGCACTGCTAGCGTAATATTTGATACTTTTCCTTTTTCAGTTTCTTTAAGTTCTGGATCATTAACAATTCTACCTATAATTAAAGATTGATTCATCATTCATACACCCCCTTAAATTCTAAATTTAATCTTATTTTTTCTAATTCTATTAGAAGTTTCTTTAATCTATTTTGATCTAAAGAATTTCTATATCTTTTTAATTTCATTTTTTTATAAAATATGTTAAGCAAATTTTCTACAAAGATAATATCATCTAAACCGTCGATTATCTTTTTTTCAACAAAGTAGTTATCAATATCTCTTTCTACTATTTTAAAGTACTGACAAGTTTTTATAATTTCTTTTACAAGTTTGTATTGATCCATAATTTTTTATTTGAAGTAAGCTAGAAGCCAATTAACAAATTGAACTACAACAAAAACACATACGCCAGCTATTAGCGTTGTACGTATCTTACGAAGTGAAGCAGCTTTTTGATGATCTTCTGATGAGACCATATACATAATGCAATCTTTTAAAACAAAAAAGCCCGTAGCACCAGCCACGAACATTTTTAAGTAATTAGTTGCGTCTCCAATTAGACGCAGTATATCATTTAAAATACTATCCATTTAATTATATAACCCCCTTTAAAATTTATAAGTTTACTAAATTTTTAATATATATTTTTTTATTTTGTTGTAATTCATAAAATTAAATAGTTTAGTCAATATTTCTATATGTGCTTTCTTCAAAGATATTAATTATGATTCTAACTATATTTATAAAAACCAACCCCCTTAATTCTTTAAATCAGTACTTTAATTTTTTCTAACACCTCCAATCTAAATTAGTGCATTAAAAAAAGTGCCACTTGCGACACCTTATTTAAAACACCTATCATCAAGACCAAGAGCGGATACGAATTTGATACAAGCACTTTTTTTGATATACCTAACTTTATCTTTACCATAAGATATTATATCCATAATTTCATCTTCATCTTTACATTTGTAAAAAGTAAGATCAAATACTTGTAACTCAATATCATTAAGTTTTCTTAAAGCTAAAGTTATTTTAGACAATAATCTTTTTCTTCTATTTTCAAGTTTTGTTTCTAACATCATATTTCTTAATACGCAGTTTTCTACAACTGAATTATTAATAGGTACAAATTGTTCGTACCTTACACGATAGTCAGCTGTTATTTTGGGTAAAGAAATTTTGTCATCAGTTCTTTTTAGATACTTAAATAACTTAAAAATATCCGTGATTATGTTTTTAAGTTTAACATAATCATACATTAATAGCTCGTCCTTTCCTAAAAGTGTGTTCTTCATATACTCATTCCCCCTGATCTAAATGTGTATCCAAAGTAAAAGAGCAACAGATACTGAAAGACAAAGTCTTACTAATACCCATTGCTCTAAATATCAATATTTTATTACTTGATTTATTAACAGGAAATTTTGGGGAAACAAACCCTACATTTTTATTTTTACTAAATGAGTTAGCTTGATAATAAATGTAAGAAAATGCAACCATCTATCCAATCCCCCCTTTAATTGAAAAGGAAGCAGTGCGTGTTAAGGCCATAGAAATAACCAAAACAAAGGATACGTACTACTTCCTTAACATCATAATTCATAAATCAATTTAATTGTTGTTTATGATATACCAAAATTTACCAAAAATCAAGCGTTTTCAATGAATTTTGCTTGAAAAATCAAGAAAAATGACTGAAACAACTAAAAATTGATATTTAGATATGAAAAAACATTATTTCAAACATCAAAGTATTTCATTTGATATTTGAAAATAATGTCTCTCTGGATACATTTATTTCATATCTTAACATAATTATATCATAGCTTTGTTTATAGTCAATAAGGATAATTTGTCTTAAAAAAAGCGATAAAAATGTCTTGTTAAAATCTCGTAAACACTTGTAAACATTAGAGTTAATAAAAAAGATACTTTTGGTAATAATAACATATTGACAGGTATAGATATTTTTTTAGTGCAAAAAACATAGTCTTGCAATACTAATTTAGTCTTGCGTGATTAACAGATTTAAAGGATTAACCATTAAAATTATTATAGGTGGTGTAAACAATATGAAGATAAATGACGCGATTGCTAAAAGAATTAACGATTTATGTAATGATAAAGAGTTAGCATACAAATTAAATAAATCTGATAATATATCAACAAATAAATTAGCAAGTTTAAGTTATATAACTCAAAGCACAGCTCAACACTTAACTGACGGTAGAAGTAAAAATCCAAAAATTCTAACTATTGCTAGAATAAGTAATGGCTTTGGACTTAAATTAAAAGATTTTTTTGACGATCCAGTATTTGATGATATTGATTTAGAAGATTAAAAAACTGTAATGAAAAAATTTACTCATTACAGTTTTTTATTTGCTTTTCTTCAGTTCTTCCAAGTATCCAATCCAAAGAGTAATTTGTTATAGTGCTTATATTAATTAAAATTTCTGAATTGATTAATTTTTCGCCTCTTTCATAACTTGCAAGAGTAGAAAAAGAATAATTCAGTTTTTCTCCCCATTCTCTTAAAGATAAATTCATATATTGTCGTATTTCTTTCAATCTAATACCTACCATATTCAAATCTAATGAAGTCTTTTTGGGAATATATTTTCTAACATTATTTAACTTAAGCATATAATCAATATTAACCTTATATATGTCGGCTAACTCAATAAGTCTTTTAGTTGGAATTGGTATTCTATTATGTTCCCATTCAGAATAAGTTGATTCATTTACTTTTAACATATCTGCAATTTCTTTTGATTTTAGATCTTTTTCATACTTTAAATCTTCTAGTCTATTATCATTCGCATTCACAATTAAATCACCTTGCTTCCCAAGGTTAATTTTTACATTTTTTTAGTAAATATAAGCTTTTCTTCTCTAAATAAGCACAAAATGTGGTATAATATTATTGCAGTACAAAAAATTGAAATTAGGAGGTGTGAAATGAGTAGATATTCAGAAGATAGTTTTGACATTACAAATATGAGTTTTTTAAACATTCTGACAATTATAGCTATATCAGTTATTACGTTGATAGTTTTAAAATTTAATTATGATTTAAGTGTAATGTATTGCAATGCTAATGAAATTCCTTTAGATTTTATTTTGCCTGTTAGTGGAGTTAGTTTTGTTGTTGGTATGACTATTACTTTATTTGCTTTTGAACTTATAGGTTTATATTACTTATGTAAATTATTAAAAAAAGTACCTTTTTTTAATAAAATATTTAAAACTCAAATAATGTAATGTGGTGGTTGGTATGAATAAAAAGGAAATGTTTGAAATAGTATTATGTGTCGTATTAGTAGTTTTAATGATAGTGTATAGTATTTATGTAATTTTGGATGAACAGGAAAAAACAAAATATTATAAAAAGACTTTTTATTATGTGACTGATTGGGGAAAATACAATAAAATGGTCCAAAGGCAAAGAAAAATTATCACAAAGAAAAAGGTACAACTCTATTTATTAAAAGTTTTAGTATTTATGAAAGAAGTGTTTATATGGAAGGATTGACATCAATACAAATTGTTTTGTTAGGACTTGGTGGTATAGGGATACTAGTAGTTATAATTTTTTTAATTAGAGTTAATGACAAAGGATACGACTATGATAGAATTTTAAGAGAATTAAACGAACAACAAGAAAAGGATTTAGAAGAACTAAATGCTGGCAATAAAGAAATAGATAAAATAGAAAGTGAAATTTTAAAGTGCAAGAAAAAACTAGGAATGAAATTGTTTGATAAATAACTATTTTTATATGGTAAAATATTATTGAGGTTGATTACAATGGAAGAAATATTAGTAGATGAAAATGGTTATAAACAATTCTTTGAAGAATTAAAAAGACTGGAAGATTTAAGTCGCTCTAATTCAGCACTAGGTAGTGAAGTATATAAAGATGCTGTCGGTGATGGCTGGCACGATAATTTTGCTTTTGAAGAATCAATGAGGGAAAGCAGAGCGATAGCAAAAAGAATTGACGATTTATTATCAAAAAAGCAATACTTAAAAATCGTTGATGATAAGGATAAAAAGGAAAATTTAGTTAATATTGGTGATAAGGTTAGTATTAATATAAAATATTCTGATGATGATATTGAAACAGAAGTAATAACATTAACAGGAAATTATATCCCCAATACTACTAATGAAATAAATGAAATATCTTTAAACAGTCCATTAGGAAAGGCATTGTTTAAAGCAAAAATTGGGACATCAACATCTTACTTTGTTGGAAATTCAGAGATATTTATAACCATTTTGGAAAAACTTAACAATTAAACATATAAAGTTAATAAATAAAAATAAACTACATAAAGTACATTGAATATACACAAAATAGAGCTAAATGCTTGATTTTTGAAATAATGTGTGTTAACATATATGACAAATTTTGGGAGGTGTATGTATGGAAAATATGGAACCAATCTATTTAGACCAAGACGGCTATAATGAATATCTTAAAAACATTGAAAAATTGAAAAAAGCAATTCAAGCAAACAATATGGGAAGAAAAGAAGCATTTGATGCTGGTGCTGGTGACGGCTGGGATTCCCCAGAGTTTGAAGAAATAGAAAGAACCAATATGAGATTAAGTGGTGAATTACGTAATATGTATGAATCACTAAATAGAATTGTTATCATTGAGAAACATAACGATCAAGAAATAGTTGATATTGGAGATGTTATTGTAGCAGATATGATTTTCTCTCCAGAAGATATGGAAGAAATGACATTTAAGCTAGTTGGTGCAAGTGGAGATTTCAATGCTGAAATTCAAGAAATTTCAATAAATAGCCCATTAGGAAATGCTGTTTATAAAAAGAAAATTGGAGATACTTGTTCTTATTCAGTAAATAACAGAAATTTTTCAGTTTTACTAAAACAAAAAATGGATTTAACAAAAGAAAATGGTGCCCCAGTAAAAAAATTAAAAAAATAATTTTTTATTGAGGTGTAATATGAGTAAAGTTAGCAATACTTTAACAATGTTAAGATTGTTAGAGAGTGGTAAAAAGTATTCAGTGAAAGAGTTAGCAGAAAAATTGGAAGTTTCGCCAAGAATGATAAAATCATATAAGGAAGAACTAGAAAAATGTGGAATATATATTGATACTATTCTTGGCAGATATGGTGGTTATGTGTATCATAGAAAACATAATTACAATATATCTTTTGATTATTTAGATGTTGATGCAATAGAAAGTGTTATATATAAATTAGATCTTAAAGAACAACAAAAATTAAACATTACATTAGAAAAAATAAGATCAATAGTTATTTATTCAGCAGATGAAAAAAGAAATATTAAAATTGATAAAGAAGATTTACAGAAAAAATATAATATTATTTCAAGAGCAATCCAAGAACAAAATATATTAACCTTTAAATTTCACAACAAAGAGAGACGATTTCAACCCTTTTCATTCACATATTATAAAGACTTTATTTATATTACGGGTTATTCAATAGATGAAAATGATATTAAAACATTAAATTTAAGTGGAATTGATGATTTAAAAATGTGATTTTGTAAAAAAAAGTCACATTTTTTTAATGGTACGATATATCGCACCTATAACTGTTATAATCTTTCTTGAAAGGAAAGTTCCCCCTATGTTAATTTGTTGGGGGTAAGGTAGTAAGATGAATAATTTATTTGTTTCTCTATTATATCTTATAATTTCATTTTCTGCAACTTTGGTGATATATAAAAGATTTGGAAAATTTGGATTATATAGTTGGATGTGTTTGTTGGTTGTTATATGTAATATTCAAACGATTAAACTATCAGAAATATTTGGATTAACAATTTCATTAGGAAATATATCATATGGAGCTTTGTTTCTTACAACTGATATTATAAGTGAAAAATACGGTAGAAGTTCAGCAACAGAAGCAACAAATTTAAGTTTTGTTTTTATGATATTATTTACTATTTTAATGTATCTATTTTTGCAATACACACCGTGTAATTCTGATTTTTCACAAAATGCTTTTGAAACAATATTTAGTTTTATTCCACGTATAACATTAGGAAGTTTAACCGCATATTGTTTTAGCCAACGCTGTGATGCCTACTTATATGAAAAGTTAAAAAAGAAATATAATAAAGTCTGGATAAGTAATAATGTCAGTACAATAATTAGCCAAGTATTAGATACTACTATATTTGTTTTAATTGCTTTTGTAGGAACAATGAAACTTAATGAAATTATATCTTTAATGATTACTATGATAATTTTTAAGTGGATCATAGCAATATTAGATACACCATTTATGATAATAACAACAAAAATAAAAAATAATAAGGAATTGGAGTGATTAATTATGAAAAAATGTTTATTAAATGAAGAACAAAAAACATTAAAGTCAAATAACAAGATTGTAAAATTTGACTACGAGCATTATATTGACGCTTGTAAAGTTATGGCTGAGGAAATTAAAAAAAATTACAACTTAGATGAAGATAATATAGAATTAATAGGTATGGCTAGAGGCGGTTTACCTATGTTAGTTACGTTATCACATTTATTAGGAGTAAGAAAAGTATCAATGATTCAAACACAAATGAGTAATTCAGATAATTGCCACGATTACGGAAAATTTAGATATATGAGTGATAATATAGATAACTCTAAAAAAAAATGTATATTATTTGAAGACATAATTTATAAAGGAACAACTACAAATGGTGTTATTGATATATTAAAACAAAGAGGAAAAGAAGTTCTTGGGGTATATTCTTTGATAATTGATAATGGCTTCAAAGAAATTGAAATACCAAATAATGATGTAGATATTAAATATGCTTATGAAATAACAGAAGATGATTGGGTTTACTTTTTCTGGGAAACAGATTTAAGAGAAATAAAATAATAATTTAACATTTGGGAGGTGTTTATAATGATTGATACGAGAAATAATCCTATTGTAATTTCTGGCCCATCAGGTAGTGGAAAATCAGAACTTATAGAATATATCGAAAAGGAATATCCAACTTTTTTGGAAGCTACCGGAATAACAACTAGAGCTAAAAGAGAAATTGAAGTTGGAAGAATGTATTTTGTTAGTAAAGCAGAATTTGAAAATTTAATTTCAACAGATGGTTTAATAGAATATTGTATTTATAATAATAATTATTATGGAGTACCTAAAAGCGAATTTGAAAAATTGAAAGAATATCATTTAATGTTTAATGTTGGCTATTCATCAGCAAAGGAAATTAAGAAGATGTATGAAGATACAACTATGATTTATCTTATGCCACCTACAAAAGAAGAATTGCTTCGTAGATTAGGAGATCGTGGGGAGGAAAGATATTTACTAGGTATTCAAGAAACTATGAATTATGCCTTAAAATATGATTATTTATTGTTATCATTAACTAATGATATGAAAACAACAACAGATGACTTTATGGATATTGTAAATCAAAAGGAAGAATCAAAACAAAAAAGATTAATATTAGCTAAAAACAAAGATTTTATAACTAGCTTTTATAAAGGAAGGCACTAAAAATGATTTATGAATTGAATTTAGATGACAAAATAGAAGTTAGTAAAATTAAAAAGTTTTTAGCAGATAACTCTGATTCCGATTATATGCAAAGTATTGAATGGAATATTATTAGAAATGAAAAAACAAAATATTTTATATACTATGTTGAAAATGAAGAAATAATATGGAGTTGTAATTTGCTAGAGAAAGAGAAAAATAATGTTAAATATTTATATGCACCACGAGGACCTGTATTAAAAAATTCTAATTTTGATTTAATAAATTTATTCTTAAAAAATATAAAAGAATGGCTGGCAATAAAGAAATACACAACACTTGTAATTAATCCATATATAAATAAAATAGATTTAAAAAAGATTTCAAGCGAATACAATTATGCAATTACACAAAATACTGATTATAGTAATTTGCTTGATTCTTGTAAATTAGCAATTATGGATATAATATTTAATGAAGAAGAACTTATAAAAAAACTACCAAGTAAGTTTAGGCAAAATACAAGAAGATCATATCGCAAGGAATTAACAAGTAAAATTTCAAAAGAAGTAGATTTAGATAATTTTTACAAACTATATATTCAAACATCAGAAAGACATAAATTCAAACCACATACTATTGAATATTTCAAAAAACTTATATCAACTTATAATGATAACTTAATTTTTTTGGAAGTTTGGCATAACAATATTCCTCTAGCAATGAGTATCGATATTATTTATAATAATAAATTAATATATTTATACGGAGTTAGTTCAACTGAAAATAGAAATTTATTAGGAATGTATAATATGCAATGGGAAGCTATTAAGTATTGTATTAATAACAAAATACCGAAATATGATTTTGGCGGAGTATTCTGTGAAGAAAATGATATAGAGAATAAGGATTATGGGTTGTATAATTTTAAAAAAGGATATTGTTATAATGGATTTATTGATATTGTTCCAGATATAACTTTTACTTTTGGAGGTAATAAAAATGATTAATGTAGTATTTGAAGGATCAACTGGTGCAGGAAAAACAACAATCATAAAAAAAATAAAAAAGATATACGATAAAAAATATAAAGTCGGAATAACAAATGACATAGATAAAAGTTCCCCACTATATAAAGTTATTAAAGCAATGTTTGATGATAACGCATTAGTATCATTAAAAGAAAATTTTAACACATTAAGATATGAAACGTTGGTACAAGCAGCAGATTATTTGTTTTTAAGAGAAAAATTATATAGTGAAAATAATGATATAAATTTATTTGATAGAAATTATTGTTCTGTATATTCATATCAATCTGTATTATTAGAAAACAATATAAATAATTCACAAGAGTTTATGAATAATGTACTCTCTTGTATGAAGTCTGGTGAAAGAAAAATTGATTTACTGATATACTTTGATATAAATTTAAAAACATCTTTAAAACGTTCACAAGAAAGAGATAATAGAAAATTTACAAAGCAAGAAAAAGAAACATTTAAAAAGTTTAATGATAAATTAAAAGATTTTATTAGATATAATAATAGTGAATACAGTCTTTTAGTTATTGAAAATAATGATACAGAAGAAGAAATAATCAACAAAATAACGAAAAAAATTAACGAAATAATAGACGATAAAAAGAAAACAGAAGATGATAAATGGTATGAATTATACAAGATAGATATAGAAGAATTTGATAAACCTGATGATTATATTGAATATAAACTTAAATATAAGAAAAAATTTATTAATAAAGTGATTCAATATGCTGAGAACAAAAAAGTAATTGAAATGGGTTGTGGTACTGGATTAATGGCAGGATATTTACAAAAGTTAGGATTAGATGTTATTGCTCTTGATTTAAGTCAAGCAGTTTTAAATTATGCTTGCGAAATAGCAAAACAATCAAATATTATATCCCCTTGTAAATACGAACAAGGTGATATACTTAATTTAAAATATAAACCAAATACTTTTGATGTATCATACAGTAATGGTGTTTTAGAACATTTTACTGATGAAGAAATAATTGAAATTTTGAAGCAACAAATGAATATTTCTAAATATGTTATTTTTGGAATACCAAGCACATATTTTAATATGAATGAAAAAATGCTAGGTAATGAACGCGGACTAACATTAAAAGAATGGAAATCACTTATTAATAAAGCTGGTGGAAAATTGGTAGAACAAACAAGTTTTCACTACTACAAGTTTTATAGAAGAATATTTGAAGTAAAAAAATGGTTAAAACCTAAAGCATTTTGGTTATTTGTAATAGAAAAGAAGTAAAATTTAAAATGATAAAAACAAAAATTACCAATTATATGATATAATTAAAGAAGGAGATGATATATATTTATGAAAAAAATAACTTATGTGACTGGAAATTGGTCTAAAATAATGAGTGCTAAAAACATATTAGAGCCACTAGGAATTGAAGTTGACAATGTAAAAATGGAAACAACAGAAATTCAAGCTGATACTGTGGAAGAAGTTGCAATGCACTCTGCTAAAGAAGCAAGTGACAAATTAAAATGTGCGGTATTAAAAAACGATACAGGATTATACGTAGAAGCATTAGGTGGCTTCCCAGGACCATATACACATTATGTAGATGAAAGACTTGGCGAAGACGGACTATTAAAACTTCTTGAAGGAGTTGATAATAGAAATGCTTGTTTTATGGAAGCATTTGCATATTGTGAATACGGAAAAGATCCTATTGTATTTAAGTCTATTACCAAAGGAAAAATAGCAAAAGAAAAATCTGGTACGTATGGTTGGAGTTGGGATTTCATTTTCATACCAGACGGTTATGATAAAACAATGGGAAATTATCCAGATGAAGAAAGATGCCACGTTTGGAATACCGATGCTTATACAGAATTAGCTGATTACTTGAAAAACAAGGAAGATTAATAAAATGGAAGAAATAGGTTGTCATTTTAAATTTGAAAAAATAATTGGTAATATTTATCACGATACAAATTTACTACTAAGTTCTGGTAGAAATTGTCTAAAATATATTATTAATGAAAGAAATATAACAACATTATTTCTTCCATATTTCTTATGTGAATCATTAAGTGAAGTTGCTATATCTGAAAATGTAAAAATAGAATTTTACCATATTGATAATAATTTTATGCCATTAGATATAGATGAAAACAAACTAAATGACACAACCTATATTTACTTTGTAAATTATTATGGATTATTTAAAGATAATATTCAAAAAATTATTGATAAATATAAATATGTAATAGTTGATAATACTCACGACTTTTTTAATAAAGACAATTACAGTGTAGATGTCATATACAATTATAGAAAATATTTTGGAGTTCCTGATGGAGCTTGTATAGTTAGTAATGATTTAATTCCTAATTCTAAATACTCTAAAGGTAAAAGTTTAGATAAAGTGATTGAGATGTTATCAAGAGATGAAACAGGACAATACTTCCATTATCCAACTTTTTTAGAAGCAGATAAACATTTTAGAAATGAAGATTTATGCTATATGTCTAATTTCACTGAAAACTATTTACGTGCAATAGATTATGAAACAGTACTAAAAAATAGATTAAGAAATTATGAGATGCTTTATGAATCACTAAAAAAATATAATCAATTAGATTTATCTTTGAAACAGTTAACATATATGTATCCACTATTTGTATCTGATGGTGAATCTTTAAGAGCTTACTTAAAATCTAATAATATCTACTCATTAAGGTTATGGGCTAATATAAATTGGAATGGTGCTAATACAGATGAAATAACAAAAGCAGATAATATGGTTTTATTACCAATAGATCAACGTTATTCAGATAATGAAATGGAATACATTGCAAGTGTAATTGATAAATATTATTCAAATAATCATAATAAAAGTAAAATTTTAGTCAGGGGGAAATAATGAAAGAAAAAAAGAAGAAAACATTTGACTTGGTTTCAAGTAATGAGGAAGTCAATAGTGTTTTAAACAATATAAAATCAAACTCTAAAGTATATTTGAAATTGATAACAGGATTACAATTACTAGGTAATTTTGAAGGAAAAACAGAGATTGATTTCTACGATAAAATAGATGATGATAAAGAGAAGAAAATAAGACTTTGGTGTACTGATTCTGATGATAATCTATTTGTATTTTATGGATATTCTTCAGATAGAACTGATTTGCTAAAAATCACAAAAGAGACAAACGAAGAAACGTTAGAATATGATTTAACTTTAGCAAAAAAGTTTACTCTTAATTCTAATAATATAAATTTTACTAGATCTAATCAAATTTATGGCTTTAAATTTGGAAGATTAATAACTGATAGTAATAATTTTTATAGTTTGTTTTTAAGAGATGACATTGGTTATCAAATACAAGGAGATTTGAATACAAACATAGTAAAAGAATTATTAAATGAATTAAATAAATTAGAAAACTTGCCAAAGCTCACTGATTACTTAAATATCTTTGAAAGAATTATAAGTGTTAAAGATATACATTTCTCTATGTTATCAATATCAGCATTTAAAGATTTTGAAAACATTGGCTCTTTTCAAATAAATGATGAAAAGTCAAAGAGCTTAACATTAAAAAAATAAAACAAGTCAACTGGCTTGTTTTTATTTGTATTAATAAGAGAATATGCTTGAAATTACAATTAATTCTATTAGATGATTTATTTTATCGAGGAACTGGGCCAATAGGTCCAATAGGTCCAACAGGACCTGCTGGAACAAGTCTTCTAAGAACTGCATATTTAGTTACATATAATGATGGAACACATCAAAATGGAAGACCGATTGTAAGTGAAGCGAGATTACCAATAGATCGTAATGAACTTGACCCAACTTCGTTAATTACATTAGACACAGAAAATGAAACAATCAGTTTCAATGTAATAGGTCATTATAAGATATCTGTTATAGTATCTGCGTATTCGTTGAAAACAGATACACAATTTAATCCAGCAACTGATTTTGTATCTATAGGATTTAGAACGGTAGGAACAGATAATATATACGTTGGAGCGAGCGAATGGTCTTATGATGAAAAAGCAAAGCAGTTATATATGCATGGAATGATATCTGTTCCAGATACTAGTGAATTATATGAACTTGTAAATATAGGAAGTCAAACTATATATTTGGCTACCCCAGACTTAAAAAACATTAAATCAAAATCATATTTTACAAATTCTCTAGTAACAATAATTATAGAATATTTGGGTAAACAAAGAGAATAATATAAAGATGAAATTTTTGTGTTAATTCACATCTCTTAATGACAAAAAAATAAATACATGTTATAATCATAGTAGGAGGGATATAAATGAAAACAAATATTCATGGAAACAAATTAGAAATAACAGAATCAATAAAAAGTTATATTATTGAAAAACTAGGAAAGTTAGATAAGTATTTTGAGAACCCTGAAGAATTGACGGCAACAATATCTCTAAAAGTAAGAGGAAAAGAGCAAATAGTAGAGATTACTATACCTATTAAAAAAGCAATTTTAAGATGTGAAGAATCAAATGGTGATTTATATGCATCAATAGATTTTGCAGTAGATAAATTAGAAAGACAAATAAGAAAAAATAAAACCAAAATGAAAAAAAATAAAGAAAAATATATTGAGATAAAAGAACTTGATATATCTTTAGATGAAGAAGAATCATCAAATATAGTAAAAAGAAAACAATTAGAAGTAAAACCAATGAGTGAAGAGGAAGCCATGCTTCAAATGGATTTGTTGGGTCATACGTTTTTCGTATTTAAAGCAGTAGAAGATGGTTTTACAAAAGTAGTTTACAAAAGAAAAGATGGAAATTACGGAATAATTGAAATAAAATAATTATGAAAACTGTTTAAAAACAGTTTTTTTTGTTTATTTTTTTTGCTATTTTTGATAAAATGATATAGAGACATATAGAAGGAGATACAAACATGAATTTATTAAAAAAACTATTTGATCATGAATATAAAGAATTAAATAAATTTGATGCATTAGCTGACCAGGTAATTGAACTTGACGAAGAAATGCAAAAACTAAGTGATGAAGAATTAAAAAATAAAACACAAGAATTTAAAGACAGATTAAAAAATGGCGAAACACTAGAAGATATAAAAGTTGAAGCCTTTGCAGTAGTGAGAGAAGCTGCATATCGTGTAATAAAAGAAAAACCATTTAAAGTTCAAGTAATTGGCGGTTTTGCTATTCATTATGGTAACATTGCAGAAATGAAAACAGGTGAAGGAAAAACATTAACTTCTACAATGCCTGCTTATTTAAATGCACTAACAGGTGAAGGTGTTCATATAATTACTGTAAACGAATACCTTGCTGGAAGAGATGCAGAATGGATGGGTTCTATATATAGATTTTTAGGTCTTACAGTTGGGGTTAACTATAGAGAACTTACTTCAGAAGAAAAAAAGAACGCATATAATTGTGATATAATGTATTCCACAAATAATGAAATTGGATTTGATTATCTAAGAGATAACATGGTTGTAAAAGCTCAAGATAGAGTTGCACGCCCATTTAACTTTGCGATTGTCGATGAAGTAGACTCAGTTCTTATAGATGAAGCAAGAACACCACTTATTATTTCAGGTGGAAGCATGAATTCTGCTAATTTATATATTCAAGCTGACAAATTTGCTAAAACATTAAAAGAAAATAAAGGATATATATATGATGAACAAACAAAAGCAGTAAGTTTAGATAAAGAGGGTATAGATAAAGCAGAAAAGAAGTTTGGAGTTTCTAATTTATATGATATTAACAATTCAACTTTAGTACATTTTATTAATCAAGCCCTAAAAGCTAATTTTGCTATGAAAAGAGATTTTGATTATGTTGTAGAAGATGGAGAAGTTGTAATAGTAGATCCATTTACTGGACGTTTAATGAAAGGAAGAAATTACTCTGATGGATTACATCAAGCAATAGAAGCAAAAGAAGGAGTAAAGATTCAAGAAGAAACAAAAACTTTAGCAACTATTACATTCCAGAATTTATTTAGAATGTATAAAAAACTTTCTGGTATGACAGGTACAGCAAAGACAGAAGAAGAAGAATTTAGGGATATTTATAATATGTATGTTATTTGTATTCCAACAAATAAACCAGTAATAAGAGAAGATTTTAAAGATTTGATATTTGCAACTAAACAAGGTAAATATAAAGCAATAATAAATGAAATAAAAGAAAGACATGCTAAAGGACAACCAGTTTTAGTTGGTACAATAGCTGTAGAAACAAGTGAATTAATAAGTTCAATGTTAAAAAAAGAACATATTCCACATGAAGTTTTGAATGCGAAAAATAACGCAAGAGAAGCAGAAATAATTGCTAAAGCTGGTAATAAAGGTGCGGTTACAATCGCAACTAATATGGCTGGACGTGGAACCGATATAAAATTAACAGATGAAGTAAAAGAACTTGGTGGTTTATGTGTAATTGGTACAGAACGTCATGAATCAAGAAGAATTGATAATCAATTAAGAGGTAGATCAGGTAGACAAGGTGATCCAGGATTTTCACAATTCTGTGTATCTTTCGAAGATGATTTAATGGTTAGATTTGGTACTGATAGGGCTAAAATTATGCTTGAAAGAGTAGGATTTTCAGGAGACCTTTCAATTAGAAACGGTATGTTATCTAAATCTGTTGAAAGTGCACAAAAACGTATAGAAGGTAATAACTATGATATACGTAAAACATTACTTCAATATGATGATGTAATTAATCAACAAAGAGAAATTATATACGAAAGAAGAAATGAAATTTTAGATAATGAAAATATTCATGAAATGATACTTGATACTATAAAAAATTATTGTGAACTTCAAGTTGAATCTCATTTGAATGATGAAAATAAATTGGCTTCTAATGAATTAAGTGAGTTATTAGAGGCAGTAAACGAACTTTTAAGAAATAAAATAGAGTTTAAAGATATTGAGAATAAATCAATTGATGAAATTAATTCATTTATTTATGATAAGTTTGTAACTGAATATGAAAACAAAATAAAAAATATTCCTGCTCATATTCACCAAGAATTTGAACGTGCAATTGCTTTAAGAGTTATTGATACTCATTGGATGGAACACATTAATACTATGTCTGTTCTTAGAGAAGGAATCCATTTAAGAGGATATGCACAAGAAGATCCGTTAAGAGCTTATACAACTGAAGGGTATGAATTATTTGATAATTTGTTAGATGTAATTGATAAAGAAGTTGTAACTTTCTTAATGAAAGCTGAAGTTAGACAAAATACTGAGAGAAAAGAAGTTGTTAAAGGTAATGCTGCTGAAGATAATTCAAAAGTTAAAAAGCAGACTCCAAAGAAAGCAGAAAAAATTGGTAGAAATGAACCTTGTCCATGTGGCAGTGGCAAGAAGTATAAGCAATGTTGTGGTAAATAACTCGTAAAGTCCCATAAATAAAGGGAAAACACGAGTTTTTCTTTTTATCAAAAAATAGCCCAAAATAGAGGCTGGAGCCACTTTGGAGCCATTTTGATATTAAAATATATCACATGCATTGACTTTTAACTAGAAGAGTGCTAGTATATGAGTTAGATTTTACGAGGGGATGGAGATGATATTATATGGTTAATTATTCTAAAGTATCAGCCGAAGATTGTGAAAATTTAGAATGTTTAGCAGAAGCATATAATTTATTTGCTCTTTTCGACACCCCAGCTAATGTTATTTTTGTTGACCAATTTATTAGTAATATTAACAATTTTAAAGATATTTTTACGCGATATTTTTCACGTCAAAATATCTTTTTTTCATGCAAATGTAACAAAAGCTTTGCTCTTTTGAAATATGCTTCAGAGCAAAATTGTGGTATAGAAGTAGCAAGTAATTATGAATTAAATGATGCACTTAAGTTTACAAAAAAAATAATAGTTTCTGGTCCTGCAAAGGATGATGAATATTTGAATAACTCAATAGACAATGATGTGTTGATATCTATTGATGATATTGAAGAATTAAAACGAATTAAGGAAATTAACAAGCCGGTTCGAGTTCTTTTAAGAATTTCTGATTTATTAGGAAAAATTAGTAGATTTGGAATAAACATAAATCAAATAGACTTATGTTTAGATATTATTTCTAGTAGTTTAATACAACTTGAAGGATTTTCGTTTCATATAAATAATTACTCCTTAGATGATAGAATTAATGCTATTAATGAAGTATTAGAATTAGCTGAATCAAAAAAATTGAATATTAGTTTTATAGATATTGGAGGAGGAATCCCTACCAATTATTGTTCTAAAGATGATTACTATAATTTTCTAAAGCAAAATAATAAAGAAATGTATTTTAAAGAACATTTTATTAGTGATTATTATCCTTATTATAGCGAAATAGCTGATGAAAAAGCATTAGATTATATATTTAAAAAAGTTTATAAAAAATTAAATAAAAAAGGAATTGAAATTATTATAGAACCAGGTAGAAGCTTGCTAAAAAATGTAGGGATTAGTATATACGAAGTCCAATATATGAAGAATTTGTTTAATGGCGAAAATATTGTTGTTACAAATGGTAATATTAATTGCCTATCAGAACAGTGGTTTAATAGTGACTATTTGATAGAACCTAAATTAATTTCTAAAAATAATAATTCTAATAATAGTATTTTAGCAAGTGTTGCAGGTAATCTGTGTTTAGAGCAAGACATGATTACATGGAGAAAGATTAAATTTGATACTATTCCAGAAAAAGGCGATTTGTTAATTTATTATAATACAGCCGGTTATCAAATGGATTCAAATGAAAGTGAATTTCATAAAATTCCATTAGTCAAGAAATATGTTGTTAAAAAAAATGATAATGGATATTTAATAGAGGAGGATAAGAAGTATGATTGTAAATAAAGTCACAGATTTAATTGGTAATACACCACTATTTGAAATAAAGATGAAAAACAATGATTGGAGGGTTTTTCTTAAATTAGAAAAATTTAATCCAGGAGGAAGCATGAAAGATCGAATGGCATTAAACATGATTGAACAAGCTGAAAAGGATGGAAGATTAAAACCTGGTGGAACAATAATTGAGTCATCGAGTGGAAATACAGCTATTGGACTAGCGATTGCATCAGCAATAAAAGGATATAAATTTATAGCAGTTGTTGATCATCATGCTTCAAAAGAAAAAATTGATATGATTAAGGCCTATGGTGGAGAAATTGTTGTTGTTGGTGATGGTTATAAAACAAATGAAGTTGCAGTAGTTGAAAGAGAAAGAACAGCCAAAAGAATGTCTGAAGAAATGGAAATTGCCTTTTTTCCTAATCAAGCAGATAACTTTGATAATCGTTCAGCATATACTAATACTCTTGCAAAAGAATTAATTAATGAATTAGGTACAATTGATTCATTTTATGCTGCAATTGGAACAGGTGGTTCATCATGTGGTACAGCACTTGGTTTAAAAGAACATAATCAGAGTACAACTATTAATGTCGTTGAGCCAGTTGGTTCTATATTATTTGGTGGTAAAGGACAACCTTATTTTCAATCAGGAACTGGTAACCCTATAGATGCGCCAATACCAAAAATAATTGATTATGAGATTATAGATAATAATTTTTATGCTAAGGATGACGAAGCATTTAATACTTGTAGATATTTTGCTAAAAAATATGGTTTATTAATCGGTGGTTCAGCAGGAGGAGTTATTTATAAAGCATTAGAAGATATAAATAGGAAGACAGGAAAAGGTAATGCCGTTATCTTGCTGTGTGATGGTGGAGAAAAATATTTAAACAATGTCTTTAATGATGAATGGATGATTAATAATAACTTAATTAATGAAGAAGTTGCCAAACAATTGGAACAATGGATTTAGGAGGTATAACTATGAGATTTGAAAAATGGGAAGAGGAAGCATTTAATTATCTTACAGCTTTATATGAAAACTTTTTTAAAGAATTATCTGAAAAATGTATGGATTGTTTTAGAATAGATTCTAAAGAATTATTCTCTGAAAATGTTAAAGAGTTAACAGAAGAACAGGAAAAAATGATAAAAGATTATTGGGAAAAATATACAAAAGATTTTGATATTGCATATCACAAATATTATATTGATAGAACTGGAAAATTTGATGAAAGATTTATCCCTGATGATTTATTTGTTGGATATATTGATGGCTATTTAAATAATAGGGCAATTGAACCTGGTGTTGCAGATAAAAATTATTTTGATTTATATTTGAAGGGATTTAAATTGCCAAAGACATATGTTCACTTAATAAATGGAGTTTTTGAAGATGAAGATTATAATATAATAACAAAAGATAAAGCTATTGATATATTATCAAAAGCAGATAATATTACTATAAAACCAAGTATGGCATCTTATGGAGGAAAGGGAGTTAAGTTTCTTTCCAATCCTACAAAAAATGAATTGAATGACTACTTTGATAAATTAGAAGAAGAAAATTTAATTTTTCAAGAAACAGTTAAGCAATCAAAGGAAACAGCTAAATTGCATCCTGATTCACTTAATACTATTCGCATTATGACTTTGATAATAGATGGCGAAGTTAAAGTATTACCATGGTGCGCATTTAGAATGGGAATAGGAAAATCTAAAGTCGATAATGCAAGCTTTGGTGGTATATATTGCAAAATTGAGGAGGATGGAACACTTTCTAATTTTGCCTACGATGCATTAGGAAATAGATTTAATAAACATCCTGATGGTGGAGATTTTTTTAATGTTAAATTTGCTTTTATGGATAAAGTTAAAAAATTGGTTAAAGAGGCTGCACAAAGATTTCCACATTTTAGATTGACTGGATGGGATATAGCAATAAGTGAAGAAAATGAACCGATTATTATTGAAGCAAATTTAACTATGAGTGGTATGGATGTTATTGAAACAATATGTGGTCCATTATTTGGTGAGTATACTGAAAAGGTGTTAGAGGAAGTATTCTTGAAAAAACATAAAAAGAAAACATCGATGGATATATCACAATATGTATAGTTAGGAGGAATAGATATGAAAGAAGAAAGAGAAGAAGAATATATATATGCTGGTATTCCTACTTATATGGGTGGGGAGTTCATTAGAGAAAAGGAAATAAAAGACTATGATGTAGTATTTCTAGGCGTTCCTTGTGATTATGGTGCTTCGTATAGATTAGGTGCAAAATATGCCCCTAGACAATTGAGAGAGTATTCTTTTTGGGATAGAATCTATGGGGAAGAATTATATGATTTAGATCATAATGAATATTTAAAAACTAATGAACTTAAAATAGCAGATTTAGGAGATGTATATGTTAATCCGACTAATCCAAAAGAAAACCAAAACGCAATAACAGAAAAAGTATATTCTATTGCAAAAAAAAGTTTTCCACTTGTATGTGGTGGAGATCATTCTATTACATATGGTAGCTTTAGAGGTTTTTATAAAGCAACGAAAGAAAGATATCCTGATTATGAGGTTGGATTAATACATTTTGATGCACACATGGATGTAGAAGATAAATATTTAAATATGCCAGATGTTTGGCATGGCAATGTATTTAGAAAACTAATTGAAGATGGATTTTTAAATGGAGAAAATATGTATACAATAGGTCCTCGCGGTGTTGTTGGAAGAGATTGGTTTGATTATGTAAAAGAAAAACATATTAATTTATTTACAGCCAACTATACAAAAAAGAATGGAATTTTAAACATTATTAATGAGATAAAAGAAAAAAATAAAAATAAGAAAATAAAGTTTTATATAACTTTTGATATTGACTGTTTAGATGTATCATATGTTTTTGGAACTGGTACTCCACAATGTAATGGTTTAACACCTTATGAATGTGATGAGGCATTAAGAAATTTACATGATCTTGATATAGCTGGATTTGATATTGTAGAGCTTAATCCAAAAATTGATGATTCTCATACATCATTTGTTATAGCTGAAGAATTACTATATCACTTTTTAGCATTTGGATTAAATAAGGAGAAGCTAAAATGAAAAAAATAGCAATGTTATTTAATTTAAATAGACATCAATATGAATATGAAACAGAATTTGATTCTGAATTAACTATTGATAGTATTTACAATGTTTTATCAAAAAAATATGAGGTTAAAAAGATTGAGGCTGATAAAGAGTTTAAGTGGATAGATGAGTTAAATCAATTTCATCCTGATTTAGTCTTTAATATTTGCGAAGGATATAATGGTCCTGCTAGAGAATCTGTATACGGAGCAATATTAGAACAATTTAATTATAATTATTCAGGCCCTGACAGTACAAATCTCTTAATGTGCCATAATAAATTTTTAGTAAAAAATCTTTTAAAAGATTATATCGTTTGTCCAAAAGGATATAGTGTTTGTGAGGAAAAAGATATTGATTTATTGAAAGATGTTCAATTCCCGGTAATTGTTAAATTAAATTCAGAAGGATCAAGTATGGGAATGGATGAAAAATCAATAGTAAATTCATATGATGAATTAAAAAAACAAGTATTATCTTTACTTGAAAAATATGATAGAAACGTTTTAGTAGAAGAATATATAGAAGGCCAAGACCTTAGCATGATTTATGTTGAGGGTATTGGTGCATTAGGACCATGTATAGTTAATTGTGATTCTGAATTTTATGATTATGAAATGAAAACCATTAAGGATGATACAGTTGATATACAAACAACAAATGGCGAATTTGAGTCTTTAAAAAATATTGTTTTAACTATTGCAGAAAAATTAGACATTAAGGGATATGCAAAAATAGACTTTAGAAAAAAAGATGACAAGTATTATTTGATAGAAGTAAATTCTCAGGTTAGTTTTCATCCTACTGGAGAATTTATTACATGTGCTAAAACAGATGGATATTCATTTGATGATATCATTAATTATATTGTAGAAAAAGCATTAGAAACTAATGACAAAAAAAATTCAATAGGATATAAGGTGATTGATAATGATAGATGAAAAAATAATTGATAAAGAATTACAGGAAAAATATAAAAAATTAGTTGAAACGGATAACTTATTACCGATTAAAATATCTGACTTTTATATGAAAAAACTTATAGAAGAAATAGATACAATAGGAAAAGGTGGACCATTATATAGATCAGTAATTCCAGTAAAAGATAAAATAGAATTAAAAACAAGCGTGGAAACTAGAGATTATGTTGAAGAAGATAAGCATAATCCAGTTGAAAATTGTGATTATATAATTCAAAAATATGAAGATCGTTTAGTTTTCATTATAACTGATGTTTGTTTTGCACATTGTCAATATTGCTTTAGAACTTACAATTTGTCTAAATTTCAACAAAGTAATTTGAAAGAAACAATAAAAAATAAAATATCAGTTTTGAAAAAGTATCTACAATCTCATTTAAATATAAGGGAAGTAATATTTTCTGGTGGCGATCCATTAAGTATTGGCTATGAAAATATGAAATTTGCATTAGAAGAATTAAAAGAATGGGATATTAGAATACATACAAGAGCAATTGTATATGAACCATCTATTTTTACAGAAAAAATGATAGATTTATTACATGAATATAATGTAAGACTTGTATTTCATATTAATCATCCTTATGAAATAGATGAAGTGGTTGAAGAAAAGATAAATGAAATCAGAAAAGCAGGAATAAGGATGTATTCACAATTTCCATTATTAAGAGGTATTAATGATAATTCAAAAGTTTTAATAAAATTGTTAATAAAAATGGATGAATTAAATATTAGACCATTATCAATTTTTATTCCTGATCCAATATCATATGGTGCTGTAAATAGAATTTCTGCAAGCAGAATAGAAAAAATAATGAATGAAGTAAATTGGAATACTCCTTCTTGGGTTAATTCGACTAGATTTGTAATGGATACTACAATTGGTAAAGTGAGAAGAGAAAATATTATAAAAAGAGAAGGTAAATGCATTACGTTTTCTAGAGATGGTAAAACTGTAGATTATTATGATTTAGATGATGGGATTGATGTTCCTTCACCAATTGATAAATTATTGTGGAAAAACTAATGAATTGAATATATATTTTTTTAAAAAGTGATATAATATAATTAAGTGATTTCACTTTATATGAAAGGAATGATTAAAATGCCACATTATAATGCTTATGATAGTTTTAAAACTAAAAAAAGTATAGAAAAAAAACAAAGAGCTAAAGAAAGAGCTTTTGGAAAGAAAACTGAAACAGTAGATAACTTTATTATTGATTCTTGTGATGAATATGGAATTGTTATAGAAGTTAGATATGATGATGCATATATACTTTATAAAGGAGAAGTAGTATTAGCGAAACTAAGAAAAGATATTAACTTGGTTTGTAATCAAGTCGTTTTTCCTGGAGATAAAGTAGATTTAGAAAAAGTAAATAATTCATATGTTATTAGTCACTTATTAAATAGAACTTCAATATTATCGAGAACTAAAAAAGATAGTACAAGATTAAATGATGTAGGATCAACTAAAAATATTGCTTCAAATGTTGATTTGGCTGTGATCGTTGTAGCTGCTAAAGAGCCACCATTACATCCTAAATTTATTGATAGATATTTAATGATTCTTCAAAATAGTAATATTCCTGCTATTATTTGTTTGAATAAATGTGACTTAAAAACAGATGAAGATGAAGAAATTTTAGCAACATATAGAGATTTAGGAATAGATGTAATTGAAACATCTACTTATGGCAATATTGGTATAGATGAATTAAAAGCTCGTTTGATAAACAAACAAGCTATATTTGTTGGAAACAGTGGTGTTGGTAAATCATCTCTTACAAATGCTATTATGGGAGATGATGAAATAAAGACAAGCCATGTTAGCGATAAAAGTAAACGTGGAAGACATACAACAACAACTTCAAAATATTATGTATGGGAAGATAATTCTTCCATCATTGATACACCAGGTATAAGAAGTTTAGATGTTTCAGCTTTTAATCCAATTGAAATACAAGACTATTTTCCTGAATTTGAAAATTGGAGAGATAAATGTAAGTATAATGATTGTCTTCATTTTAATGAGCCTTATGATTCTTGTATAGTTAAGCAAGGAGTGGCAAGTGGATTAATTAGTCCAGAACGTTATGAAAGTTATTTAAGAATTATGGTTGATGTACTTGGTGAAAAAGATTATGAAAGTATTTTGAATGAAGTTGCTCCAGATTTTAAAAAAAAACTAATTTTAAAAGATAATCGCCACATATATTGATTAATATGATAATAATTAAGTAGAAGATAATTATTGAAATATGCCAAGTTGGGTGTGGACAAAAATATAATAAGAAATTTAAAAAGGCTTAGTAGAATAAGGAAAAACTAAGTCTTTTCATTTTATTAAAAACAATGATTTTATATTCTGGAGCCATTTGTAGAGCCATATTAACAAAAAAGAGCTAGTTTTCAACAGTATTTCTAGCTCTATTGATCGTATTAATTACTTCAGAAGATGTTGTATTAAATAAGTGAGAATAAGTGTTTAAAGTTTCACTTGAATTAGAGTGTCCAAGATATTTAGAAACCATAGTAACAGGAGTTCCGTTATTAACCAAGAATGAAGCGCAGCTATGCCTAAAACCATGTAATCTTATTTCTTTAACACCAGCTTTATTTGCTATTTTTCCTTTTCTTCGTTGGGCTTGTTTATATGCTAATAGAGTAAGACCTTTATCATTACCAAATATAAAGAAATCATCATTAAAGATTTTATATTTAGAAACTTCATTGTAATACTTTTTAAAATCATCATATAAAGCATCACATATAGTTAATATCCTATTACTTGAAGCAGTTTTTAAATTACACACATAGTAGGAAGAAGAATAATTATCCAAACTTTGAACTTGCTTGTTGATCCATAATGTTTTATTTTCTCAATTAATGTCTTTCCATTGCAATCCTCTAGCTTCTCCAATTCTTAAACCACAATAATACAATGTTTCCCATAGAATTCTATACCTATCTTCGTCTTCAGCAGATAGGAACTTATCAAACTCATTGATATCATAATAAACCTTTTCTTCAACTAATTCATCAGGATTCTTGAATCGTTCCATATTTAGCAGTACTTGATAGAAATTATAGCCATATCGCTTCTCTCCGAAGTTAAGAAATGCCTTTAATACTTTAAGCTTATCATTTTTAGTAACCGTCTTCATAGTATCAATGCCAGCAATGTATTCTTTCCATTTATCATAATGAGCAATATTGAATTCGGAGCATTTGATATTAAATAATATTTTTAATGATTTTTGAGTATAGATGTAGCTCCTACGAGTATTTATTCTAACTTTATCGGATTGAAATTCAAGATACTTATCCCAAAGATCACCTAAGGTCATTTTAGATGGAATATTAGAGTTATTATCTAATTCATTTAAAAACTTTCTTTCAGCTTCCTTTGCTTCAAATTTAGTAGCATATTTCTTGCTAGTATATCTGCGATTATTATTTAATGAATCTTTATAGTTAACTCTAAAGAGCCAACATCTACCATCTTTAGTAGGATTATTATATTTATAAACAGGCATAATAAAATCACTTTCCTTTCTTACTTTTATTGTGTAAGTACCTGAAAAGTGATATAATGTAATTGGAAGCCAATTATAACGATCCTTTCAGGATTTGTTTTAGAGTTTGTAGACTTTTTAAATTGTGTTTCTATCTGACTTACTGTTCCAGCAGTAGGTCTTTTTTTTATATCTTTAATTGAACATAATGTAATATACCTAATATTTCAACATCACATTTATCTTTTGATACTATATAAGTATCAGTAGGTTGTCCTTTAAGTACTAATGATGGAATAAATATGTATTCGTTATCAGTAACAATAACCTTAGCTATTTGACCAGCACCATTTTTAAATCTAACAAAATAGAATTTATCAGATTCGGTAATAGTGTTAGTTTTTAGAAATTTAGCAACACTACCATAAGCAAATTTAGAAAATACAAATTCATATATGTTACTTAATACAATTCCAAATCTTTCTTTATCTTTAGTGAATAAAACAGTTTCATAGTTAACGACTCTTTCTTCTGGTATTTCATTTATATCAACATTAGCAGGTATATAGTCGTATATAGGATAAACAACACCGTTATTATCTTCAGCAAATTCATCATCTAAACCAATAAAGAAATGATCAACTGAAGTATTAAAATATTTTGCTAATAGATCTAATTTCTCAGGTCTAGGCATTTTATTTCCTTTTAACCATTCACATAAAGTGGAATATTTAACATCTAGATCTTCAGCAAGCTGTTTTCTATTTATTTTTTTATTAGCCATTAAGTGCTTGATATTCTTAGCAACTCTAAGCTTTGGGTTAGTATCATTCATAATTTATTCCTCCTAACTAATCCCATTATAGCTTAGATTTTCCCTGAAGTCAACTAAAATATCACTAAAAAGTGTAATAATTAGATAAAAATATTTTAAAAGTGTATTTAATATCTTGATAATCTTATCTAAAAGTGTAAAAATTAGAATAGAAAGGAGAAATAGAAATGTGAACAATGGAATATTTAAAAAGTCTACAAACTTTAAAACTATAAAATAAAAGAGAAAGGGATGATAGTAATGAATAGTAATAAGTTAAATGCAAAAGCCTTACTAGCAATAGCTTCCAGCCAATGGGCTAGTGCTAAAGACATTATGATTATTGGCAGTGTTGGTAGAAATAAAGCATATGCTATTAGAAATGAAATAATAGCAGATTATTACGATGGAGATAAGAAAGTTAGAAATAGAAGATTGGTTCCTATGACTGAGGTATTAAAATATTTTAATATTAACCTTGATTATCTCCGTGAGGTGGCTTCATATGAAAAATAATTTAATAAATTTCACTTTTATATATAATATACATGATTACAGATGCAACTGATAAGGAATTATACTTTATAAAACTACCTGTAAGTTTCTGGAATAAAGATATGGTAATGCATTTCTTTGAAGAAGAGAATGGTTATGAATTTATTGTTCTTTATGAACAACTTTTATTCTTAACAATAAATAAAAAAGGTTATTTGGCTGAAGAATATGAAAATGAACTTAAACCTTTATCTTTAAAAAGAATATCTAGAATGACATGGCATGAAGAAAAACTTGTAAAAGAAGCATTAGAAAAATATGAGAAGTATGGAGTAATAATTAAGAAAGATAATGAATGCTATTTTATGAAAGATGCATTTAAAATGACTAAGAGTATGACAAGGCAGGCGTTTAAAAAAGAGGTTAATAGAAATTCTAAAAACTTTAATAAATAAGATATTAGCGATGATAGTCTTGACTTTTGTCCTGAACAATGTCCTGATGATTGTCTCGATGATTGTCCTATAGATATAGAGAAAGATAAAAAAGAAGAAAAAGAAATTAGAAATAAGAAAAAAGAGAAGAAGAATAAGAAAGAAAATATAGATAAAGAAAAAGATAACTGTGATTTAGCAGTAGCTGATACCGAAATACTTACAGATAAAGATATTGTTGCAGAAAATGTTATTAAATATTTAAATAAACGAATAGGATCAACTTTTAAGTGTGAAAAAAAATATAAGGAATTAATCTTTAAGTGGCTAGATAAAGGATATAATTATGAAGACTTTATAAGAGCAATAGACAATAAATGTAGTGATTGGTTAAACACTAAATATCAATCAGGTTTAAATCCAAAGAAATTGTTTGGAGATGATTTTAAATTATATGCAAGTCAAGCACCAAAAAAGAGAACTTTAACTGACATATCATTTGCAGAAATAGAAGAGGCAATAAGGATAAGAAAAGAAAACGAAGAAAACGGAATCGAGGATACTAATGAAGCAATTAGATTTTATTAGTGGTATGAAGAAGTTAAGCAGTTTTTATCTTAAAGAATTTACAAACGAACAATTATCGCTTTGGTATGAAATGTTTGAGGAAATACCAGAAGATATATTTAATCAAGCTATTAAAGAAATCTCCAAAGAGAATAAATATATGCCTAATGCAAGTTTGTTATATGATAAGTGTTCTTCCTTAAATAAGAATAATCTAATGAATATAGTTAACTATATGTACCAAGATGGCTATTTTCATCGTGGAGTAAAAAGACTATCAGATGAACAGGCTTTAAGAAACTTTGATAAGACTGTGATGTGGCTTGAAAAAGGAATAATACCATCATTTCTAAAAGAGGATATGCAAGAGTACATGAAGAAATATAAACAATCGCAAATACAGAATCAAGAAAGGCTAAAGATAAAATGTTAAGGTCATGTGCTGTATGTGGTCGAATCCACCAAGAAGATCAAATGTGCAAGAGAAAATACAAGAAAGATAGTAGAGCATATCATTTTAGAAATAGTAATAAATGGATACTAAAACGAGAAGAGATAAAGAAGAGAGATAAATATTTATGCCGAGTATGTTTAAAGCATGGTAGGTTTATTTATCAAGATGTCCAGGTACATCATATCATATCAATAAATAAAGATTATGATAAAAGACTTGATAGTAATAATTTAATAACATTATGTACACTACATCATAAAGATGCTGAAAGATGTATAATAAGTGTTGAAGAATTGCACAGTTTAATAGACTCTCCCCCGAGGGTAGATGACTAAAAAATAATATTTTTTCCACACCCACAGCCCACCTACATTCACACAATTATAAGTCTTCCGTGAGTTTTTTGGAAAACTATGAAAGGAAATAAAAGTGAAATCAAATAAAAAAGAGTATTAGAAACCTACAATGGTTAAGCTAGTACTCTATTTTTTTTAGATCTAAAGGATCCTCACTAATTATTTCTAAAGAATATTTAATCTTTAATAATTTAATCACTTCTGCTTTGGTTTTCTCATAATTTTCATCATATAGATTAAACATATCAGAAGCTGAATTATAGTGCTGTAAGAATGTTGCTTCCCATATGGCATTCCTATAAAAAGAACTAGCGATATAAAAAGCAATTACTTCAGGCATAACATATTCTTCAACATAGCAATGATAATTATCGTAAAAAGGATTAATTACTTTCTCGCATTCTTCATCGCTAATATCTTCATCAGTGGATTTTCTTAACATAAACACCTCCGTGTAGTATATATCACTCTAAACAGAAAATATTGCAAGTTAATAGCAAATTATTGTGATATTTTTTTATTTATGATATAATAAGCATATAAGTTGATAAGCATATATGTTGATAATAAGAATAAGGGTGATAGTATGAATGAAAAATTAGGAGATTTTATTAAGAAAAAGGTTGATAGGCTAGTTGATACATCAGATAAAAAAAAGGCAGATATAATTAAAGATTTTGGAATAACACCACAATATCTACATGACATGGAAAATGGAAAAAGAGTTCCATCATCAAGTTTGATGAAAACAATGATTACAGTGTTGGGGCTTTCTAATAAGGAACAAATCGAATTATATGATTTAGCATCTGAAAGTCATAAATCAAAAAAAATACCTGCAGATATAGAAGAATACATTATTGAAAATGATAATGTAAAAAAAGAAATTAGAAAAATGATAAGTAGTATGGAGAAGAAGTAATATGGAAAAAAATTTAAGTATAGAACAAAAAGAACTAATAAGGGTCTATATAGAAAATTCACAAAAAAAGATTGTAAAGAAAATTGATGTTGAAACTCGTAGTGTTGAATATGTTGATGAACTTGTCGGTAGACCTCGCAAAAATGGTGATGAGGAATTAGTAAGAGCATATATTTTAACAAAATTAATAAATGAATTGGGATATTCAATAAGCAATATAGAAATAGAACATGAGTATACAGCAGGAAGACCTCATACTAATACTAGCAGAATCGACATAATAGTTAGAGATACAAAAAAAGATGCATTTTTATTTATAGAAGTTAAAAATCCTTATGAGTATGAAACTACTGAAAAAAATAAAACGATAGAAGAGCAATTATTTAAAGTAGCTGGTATGGAAAAAGCAGAAGGACATGATGTAAAATACTTGATTCTTTATACAGTTGGATTTGTTGAAAATGAAATCAATGATGAATGCATCATCATTGATAATGAAAAATTCCAAAATTATAAAGAATGGGAAGACTCTCTTGACTATTTAACTGATATTCCAGGAAATTATGGCGAAGCAAAGAAAACACCATATACAAAAGGAATAGGAAATGGTAAAGATCTTGAAACAAACTTTACAAACGATATGTTGAGCCGTCTACAAATTGATTTGCATAATGTATTATGGGGTGGTGGAGGAACAGATGATAATGATATATTTTCTTCGCTAACGAATCTTATTCTAGCTAAAATAGAGGATGAAGATGAAAAAAGAGATGGAGAAATATACGATTTCCAGACTTTATCTTATGAATCAAATGATGATTTATATAAACGAATAAATGAATTATATAAAAGAGCATTAAAAGATAAATTAAATATTGCAGATCAGAAAGAAATAGATGATTCTAATGTCGTTGATACAAAGAAATTTTCAATAGAAAAGGTAAAATATACAGTTCAAGCTTTAGAAAAGTATTCCTTTGTCGATGGGAAAAATAGTTTATCAGGTAAAGATATATTAGGTGATTTTTTTGAAGGTATTATAAGAACTGGATTTAAACAAACAAAAGGGCAATTTTTTACACATATTAATGTTGTAAGATTTATGTTGTGGGGAATTCAAGCAGATAGACTTGCGATTAATAAGATAAATACAGATAGGGAAATACCATATATGATAGATCCATCAGCTGGTTCTGGAACATTTTTAATTGAATATATGAAATTCATTACAAAAAATATTAAATATAAATTTAAGAATAAATTAGATACAAGTAGGGCTGTGGAAGATAAATTTAATGAATGGTTTTATCCTGATAATCGTGAAAATAAATGGGCAAGAGAGTATATTTATGGATCAGAATTGAACTTTAATTTAGGAACAGCCACTAAAGTAAATATGATATTACATGGTGATGGTTCAACAAACATTTTTGTTGGTGCTCAAAAGGGTGATGGTCTTCTTCCATTTAATGAATATATAAAACCATCTGCCCCTAATGCATTAAATAAGGAATTTGCAGATAATTTTTATTCTAAAAATGTCAATGAACAGTTTGATTTGATATTAACAAATCCACCATTTTCTGTAAGCTTGGATAATGATACTAAGAAAAAATTAAGTCATTCATTTGTATTTGACAAGAAAAAGAATACCGAAAACCTATTTATAGAAAGATATTATCAATTATTAAAACCAAAAGGAAGAATGGCAATAGTTTTACCAGAAAGTGTGTTTGATACCACTGAAAACAAATACATAAGATTGTTCCTATTTAAATATTTTAATATTAAAGCAATCGTTTCTTTGCCACAATTAACTTTTGCACCATTTACCAATACTAAAACAAGTATTTTATTTGCTCAAAAGAAAACAGATGTAGACATGAGAAAATGGGGAGAAACTTGGGATAAATATTCCAATCAATATGGTAAATTGAAAACAAGAATAGAAAATATTAAATCTGTATATTTAGATGGAAAAGACAGAAGTAAATATCCTTCAATTAAGGATTTAAATAAATCTGATGAAAAAAACTTATTGTTTGAATTATTGGACAGTGTAATAAGACCAGAAGATAAGAATCTTGATATAGAGGATATACTTAATAAATATTTATCAAATATAAATGACTTGTGTACATATGATAAAGATATGGAAAAAGAGCTTGGATTCGTAAATGCTTGGTGGGTATTTAATAAAGTATCTGAAGAACTTAACTATGAAATATTTATGGCAGAAGCAGATAATGTTGGATATAAAAGAAAAGCAAATAGTATAAAACCAATGCCTAATGATTTGTATAGAACTGATCAAAATAATGAAATAATAGTTGATGATGATGCTAAAGAAAAAATATTGGATTATTTAAGAGATATTAGTTGGGAGTAGCAAAATGAAAATATTGAATAATGTCAAACTAAATTCTTTTAGCAAAGAATATACAAATCGATTTGATTATAATTATATTTCATATTTAATAACAAATAATGAAAACAAAAATGAAAAAGTATCTTTATTAGATATTTCCAAAGTAATAGAGCCAGATAGTATTAATATTGAAGAATTAGGTGAATTTAAATATTGTCAAATAAGCGATGTGGATTCTGATGGATTTACATATCCTGTGATAATAGACTTTGAAAATCAAAGACCAGAATTATCTGATTATTATAAAAAAATAGAAAAAGGAGATATATTTAAACCACAAAAAGGAGATGTGTTAATTTCAAAGATAAGACCATATTTAAAGGAAATCGTATATATTGATGATTCTAATGAAGATATTTATTTTACCAAAGCATTTATATTATTAAGACCGTTGATAGATAGCCGATTATTTTATGGGTGTATAAGAAGTAGTATTTTTAAAGATTTAAATTCTATTTCAAGAACAGGAAAAGGATATCCAACATTAAATCCTAAAGATTTAGCATATGTATTCTTAGATAGGGAAAGTATTGATAAGTTAAATAAAAGTAATAATAGTGGTCAAATATCAGCTGAATTAATAAAGTCTGATGCAGAAATAAAAAAATTATTATCAAATAAAAAAGATGATTCAGCAATTATAAACGACGCTATAATCAAATATTTTGGTTATAACATAAATAAGTTTAATTCATTAAATAACAAGAAAATATATACAGCAAAATTTAATCAATTTGGAAATAACATCGATTGTAGGTTTAGTAGTAAATTTCATAGACCTGCAGGTGAATTTGTGTATAATGAAATAATTAGTAAGCCATATTATTTATTAAAAGAAGTAGTAGAAATCCCAATAATTACTGGACAGGGAATATCAGATGAATTTGATGAAAATGGAGATTATTATTACATTTCTATGGCAGATATTAGCAAATGGAAAATTGACTATGATAATTTAAAAAGTGTCGAGAATAATTACTCTAATAGTCATTTATCAAAAAAGGTAAAAGGTATAAGTGATCCAGTATCTACAATTGTTGAAAAAAATGATGTTTTAATGATGAGATCTGGTGAGGGTGGAATAGGTAAAGTAGCAATAAGCGATGAAGATGTAAATGCAATTTTTTGCGATTTTATAATCAGGTTTCGATTTAATAAAGATTTAATAAACCCAAAATTTGCATATTACTATTTTAGATCTCAATACTTTCAATATATGATTGAAATAAATAAAAAAGGATTAGGCAATAATACAAACATTTTTCCAAACAACTTACAAGATTTTCCTATACCTAATATTTCAATTGAAGAACAAAAAGGCATTGTATACGAGATAGATAAAGAATTAAAACAGCAAAGAGAAATAATTAATTCCATTGAAACAATTATGAAAAGAATGGATCGATTAATTTGTTCGTTTATTTAAAAGAGCTCACCAAATGGTGAGCTTTATTCGTTATCCTTTCGATAGCTTTTAGCATTTAAATAATCAACTATTTGTTCTTCAATCTTATGTCTGAACTTCATTAGCACTTCTAGATCTCTTGGATTTTTAGCAGATAAGACAATATCAACATTTTTGATAGTAAAGAAGCCATGATAATCTCCATTTCTACTTATACATTCAACTCGATTCTTCTGCTTAATAATATACTTCATTATACACCTCCAAATAAAGTAGTAATATGTATCACTCTTAATTAAAAATTAGTCAAGTTATGTGGACTTATAAGCAATAAAGTGATATGTTGTATATGAAGATAACAATAAAAAGATGTGGAAAAATAGCAATTTTAGAACCATTTTTAGAACCATTTTGAGTAAATTTAGCAGGTTAGAACCAGTAAGAACTAACGAGAAAAGTGCCGTAATATAAGGAAAAGTGCAACAGGACAGTGGTAAAAACACTAAACATTGACAGCCTTGTGGAAGTGGTAAGAAGCACAAACAGTGCTGTGGCAAATAGCCCATAAAATAAGGGTTTGCGAGATTTGAAAGGACTAAAAAAAGGTTGAAAAAACCTCAAATGTTTGTAAATTGTTTGTAAAAATTACAAAATAAATACTAGCAATTTGCTGGTATTTTTTTAGTTAAGCAATTAATGGAGGAAAAAATTAGTGAAAATGTTTATGTTCAAAAAAGGGGAATGTATATCAATATCAATTTGCTATTGTATCTATTGATGGTAAAAGAAAATATAAAAACAAGTTAGGATTTAAAACCAAATCAGAAGCTATTGAGGCAGGAGTAAAAGCATACAATTAATATATAAATGTGGGACACTGTATAGAGTCAAGCAAAATATCTTATAGTGATTATTTAGATTATTGGATGAAAGAATATTTTGAACTAAATTATAAATATTCTACAGCCAAAAGATACAAAGAATCTTTTAGAAATATAAAAAAAGAATTAGGCAATTATAAACTATCAATTTTAACACCATATGTTTTAAATCAAGCATTATTAAAGTTATAACAAGCTTCAAGTACAAAAGTGATATTAAGAAATTATTAAAAGTTCATCAAGAGATGTAATGTATTATTTTGGATTTATTCAAAATAATATAGCAAGTTTTCTAGAAATTCCAAGAGTATCATCATTCGAATTAAAAAAAGATATAGGTCATATATATATCAAAGAAGAAATTGAAATAATTTTAAATAGATTTAAGAATAACAAAGCCTTTGTATGTGCATTTTTAACAGCATGCTTTACTAGATGAGAACTTGTGAAGTATTTGCTTTAACTTGGAATGATATTAAATGTAGATTCTGTGATTTGAGAGAGGGTTGAGGCAAAAACGTTAAGAAGTGGAGTAGAAATAGATGTTACCGAGATACTAGAGCATTCTAGAATATAAACAACATAAAATTATTATATATCTTATAAAGAAAGTAGAAAGGAAGCAACAGAACTCCTTGAAAAACAAATAAATTCAGAAACTATTAAAAATATTATAGAATATTAAAACAAAAAATATTGTATTATAATTATATTTCCTTGTAAATGTTAATTATTGTAGGCATAATTTATACATCTAAATATAATTTTTAGGAAGTTTTTATGAGAATAAGTAATATTTTTTAATACTAATATTTTATTACATATTCATTATACATTTTAAAAATATTTTCATAAATTAAATAGAAGAATTGAAATAAGAAAGTTAATTCTAAAAAATTAAAGGAGGGGTATAATGAATAGTTGTGATGATTATGAACGAATAAGGAAAAGAATCGAAGAAGAAAGAAAAAAATATCAAATTTGTTATGTGCAAGGGCCAACTGGTCCAAGGGGAGAAAAAGGAGATAGAGGAATTCCAGGACCTTCAAGTATTGATGTTGGAATTACAGAAACAGTAGAACCATTTGAAGTTGCTAAAGTAGAAAATTCTGGAACGAATGAAGATGTCATTTTGAACTTTAAAATACCTAGGGGACAACAAGGCGTAGAAGGGAAAATTGGACCACAAGGAATTCCAGGACCAAAGGGAGAAAAAGGTGATATTGGTCCACAAGGAATAAAAGGAGAAAGAGGTGATCAAGGACCATCTACTATTCAAATTGGAAATGTAGAAACAATAGAACCGACTGAAGAAGCCGAAGTTATAAATATCGGAACACCAGTAGATGTAGTTTTAGATTTTAAAATCCCAAAAGGTGAAAAAGGTGATACTGGAGATAGAGGACCAAGGGGATTGCCAGGAGAAATAGGAAGAACAGAACATATTGCCATAGATGAAACCGAAACTTTAGAGCCTGGAGAACCAGCACAAGTTATGGATACTTTTGAAAACTGGGTACATCATTTAGCTTTTTTAATTCCAAAAGGAGAAAAAGGTGATACTGGAGATAGAGGTCCACAAGGTCCAGCAGGACCCCCGGGAACAGAATTCGTATCTTCTTATGGGATTAGATATTTAATGACTGACACGCAACTTAATTTACCACAAGGAACTGATACTACAATTCCATTATATGAAAAAGGAGCTGCTTTTCTTACAGAATATCCAGATAATAATTCAATTAAAATAAAAGAGAATGGTGTTTATCTTATTTCATATTCATTATGTGGAGCGACAAATGAAGATTGTGCTTTAACTATGTCTGTAAGAGCAAATGATATACTACAACCAGCTACAAATACAACTAGTGAGTTTCAAGCACAAATAATTAATTGTATAAGTGGTTCAACTATTGTATCTCTTAATAAAGATGATCTTGTTACATTAAATGTAAGGCCTTCAATGACAGTTAATATAATATTTAATGGAAGCACTAATGCAGTGTTAAGTGTTACTAAAATACATTAAGAGTAGAAAATTCTACTCTTTTTGTTATGAATTAATTATTTCAAAATTAATTTAAACCATAAAATATAGTAAAGGAAAGTGATGATATGCAAATAATAAATGATACTACTGTTGTAATAAATAATAGTGAAGAATTAAAACAGGTGTTGAGTGAAGAAAACAATTATAATTATGTTTATTTAGGAAATGATATTACAATAACAAGTGGTTTTATTATAAACAATAATAAAAACAATATTATTATTGATGGAACTTATAATAATACTAAATATACTTATACCAATAATCTAAGTTTAGAAAAAGATGTTATAAAGGTAAGTACAACTAATAAAAAAATTACATTAAAAAATATGAATATCATATCCTCTCATGGTTATGGAGTTATATATGTTCCATCTCATCCAAATTATTCTGATGTGGTAATAGAATATAATAATATAAGTTTTAGTGGAGTAGAGCTTTCTTGTAATTATTATGGAACAACTAAAATTATTGATTCTCTTATAAACGCAAAGGACACTAATAATGTAGAAGTAAAAAAAGTATGTGATTCTAATAGAATTATAATTGGTGGAAATACAACTATTACAAGCAGTTCAAATACAAATACAGTGTTCTTTTTTAATGATGTTATACCATCTTATATTAAAATAGTTCCTAATAGTAATGTAAATATCACAACTAATAGGGAACTTATGAACGGAACTAATAGGTTAGATTTGATAGTAGGACATGGAGCTGAATTTCTCTTAACAACAGGTAATGGTTTTGCAATAACGACAACTCATGGTGCTAGAAATGTTGTAATAGAAGAAATGGCTAATTTTACATTTATAGAGAAAAGTCATCAAAGAGTTCCTATGTGGAATGTATTTGGAGATTTTATGGTTAAAGAAGGTGCAAGTATATCAGTAATAAATACATATATGACTACACCATCTGATAATTATAATATTTATTTTAAAGGAACAAATCAAAATTTTATACTAGATAATCCCAAATATGTAAATATTTATACTAAAAATGCAAATGTAGTTTATACCAATAATCCTGTTAATTTTGTATTTAATTTTAGTAGAATTAATATGTGGATATATGCTCTTGATTACACTTCTGCTTGTGGTCTTGATGATATACCAGCATTCTATTGGTACAAAGAAAATACACCAGCTAAAATAACAGGTGTACTAAATAAAGATAGTACAGTAATTATATCTCATAACTTTACAGAAACTGAATTAAGTTCATTAACAGATATAAATAGTTTTACCTTGCAAAATATAAAAATATTGACTATTGGAATGCTTAAAATAAATGTTCATCCAATTATAAATTCTACAGATGTTATTGCAGGTCATACCGTACCACATGCAAATATTAAAATAGAATATGATAATAAAAGTTTAACAGTAGTTTCAGATGAAAATGGTTTGTTTGAAGCAAACATTAATTCTACTATATCAGATAATACAAGAGTGAAAATAACAGCTTGTTTAAATAGTTGTTTTTCTGAAAGAAAGGTAACAACACCTTTTATGGGGGAGTTAACTCTTTTAAAAGTAACAGAAAATATTCCGTTTAGTATAATACCATCTTCAACTAATCCAATTATTTTACCTAAAAAAAATAGAACAGTGGTAACAGTAGTTGATAGTAGGTTAAATAGTACCAATTGGAAACTTTATATAAAATATATAAATCCAATGATGGAGAATACTGGTAAAGTATTAATTGATTCACTACTTTTTAAAAAATTTAATAATGAAGAAATTCTTTTAAAAACAAATAAAAATTTGATATATGAATCAAATGATAATGGTGGGAATGTAAGTATTAGTAATATTACATTTTCGACTGATAAAGGTTTGTTTCTAAGACCTAGTAAAGATTTGCTTGAAAATGAAGATTATTCTACATTAATAATCTGGAGTATTGAGGCATAATGCCTTTACAAAAAAGAAAATTGATTCATAAAATATATTGTAATGAGGTGAATTATGACAAATGATCATATTTATATTAAACTCTGCAGTAATAAAAGTATAAGCTTAAGTAATTTAAAAATAAAACTAGAAGATAAATGTAATGAGATTGTTTTTGATGGAATAACAGATAGGTTTGGAAAAGTAAAAATATCAATATGCAATAATGAGGTATATAAATTAGTCATATATTCTAATTTATCAATTATTAAAATTCCTTTAATTGCAAGAAAGAATAAGCTTTATTGTATAAATATTAGTGATAATAAAAGAAAAGAACATTTTGTTACATTTTTATTAAAGGACAAATATTATCCAAATATAAAAATAGAAGGAGGGAAGATGATATTATGTCAAGACATACAATCCCAATAACAAATGGTAAAGGAAGTATTGAACTTGTTACAGGAACATATAATGCCCAAGCTGTTGCTGGTGGATATGATTCATCAACACTTGAGCCAAAAAGTGTTACCATTGCAGATGGAACGACTACATATGCATTTACAATAAGTGCCAAAGGGACTTTAACACTTCATGTTACAGATACAGGAGATCCTAATACTGGAATACAAATTGTTGGTGCCAAATTTATAAGAACAGATAGTACAGGAACAATAGTTGGAAATGAAATAACAACTAATGATGATGGAAACGCTGTATTTAATAATGTTCCATTTGCTGAATCAGGAAGTACTGCAATATATTACAAACAAATATCAAGTGATGGGGGACACACATTTGAAGATACTGTTAAATCAATAGTGATGACTGAAGCTTCTGAAACAGTACAAATAATAAATCCAACAGCACCAGTTAGAAACTTCACATTAATGGATGCAAGTTTCCCAAATATACCAATTACGGATGGTCAAATAATACTTGAAGATAATTAATAAAGAAACAATTTTTTATAAGACTTGTTTCTTTTTATATGCCTTATCAAAAATGAATATGAACCATAGTTTTATTGCATCAATAAAAGTCAATTTTGTATAATACGTCTAAGCAAAATATAAGTTTAAATATAAAATGTATAGAAGAAAAAAAAATAATCGCGAGTTCGACAGTAAATGACAAAGGAAATTCTGTAATTACGATTTATCGTTTGTATAGTTACATTTTTAATTTTTATGGTGTATAATATATTTGAAAGACTCGTACAGCAAATTTTAAAGGTAATGTGAATCTTAATACGTTGGGTCACGCGTATATTTGAGTCTTGTATAGCCACTTATAAAAATTAAAGTGACCTTTGTGGCTTAACATCTTATTTTAAATAAGGAGAAATCTTATGAATTTATTAGATGGAATAAAAAAGAATAACACAAGTGTTAGTATTAACGGTTCAAAATACTATGATACATCATATAATAGTAATTTAGATGTTTTTACAATGATTACAAGATTTAATTATGAACCTAATGTAATTAATTTGTTTAACAATGCATTAATAGAAAATGAAGAATTAGCACTTGCTAATTTATTATATATATTAGATATAAGAGAAGGAAAAGGAGAAAGACGTCTTTTTAAAATAATTTATAAATTTCTATGTAATGAATATCCTAATCAAGCATTACGCATTCTTCCATTTATAAGTGAACTTGGTCGTTATGATTATCTTCTTGTTGGAATAAATACAAAGATAGAAAAAGAAACAATTGAAGCAATTAAAAATCAATTAAATAGTGATAAAGCTAGTGATACACCATCACTATTAGCTAAATGGCTACCTTCAATTCGTACTCATAAAAAAAATAATTTACTTGCAAAAAAATTAGTTAAGCTACTAAATATAAGTGAAAAAGAATATAGAAAACTTTTAGCGCAACTTAGATCAAAACTAAATATAATAGAAAAAAATTTAACAAATAAAGAATATGATAGAATTGAATTTGATACAATTCCGGCAAAAGCCTTACTTAAGTATAATCAAGCTTATGTAAAAAATATTAAAGAAAGATATAGTAAGTATAAAGATGATGTTAAAAACAAAAAATCAAATATTAACACATCTGGATTATTTTCATATGAAATAGTAAAAAAAATATTATCAGAAAAAGATTATGATAATGAGATATATGATTTAATGTGGAAAAATCAAAAAGAAATACTTGAAAATAATAGTGAAAACTTGATAGTTGTAGCCGATACATCAGAATCAATGTTTCAGTACGATTGTATTCCCTATTGTACATCTATAGGACTTGCTATATACATTTCAGAAAGAAATAAGGGCTTTTTTAAAAATAATTTTATATCATTTTCAAGAAAACCAATATTACAACAAATTAAAGGTAATACTTTAGTGGAAAAAATACAGAATATTGAAACTATTAATGCTACAACTACCGATATTGATAAGGTATTTGAATTGATTTTAACAATATCAAAAGAAAATAAACTAAAGCAATCAGATTTACCAACAAAAATTTTAATAATTACAGACATGGATTTTAATAAAGGCGTGTATTCTAAAAATAGTACAAATTTTGAAGGTTGGAAACAAGCTTTTAAAGAAATTGGTTATAAATTACCAACAATCATATTTTGGAATGCTGGATGTGAAACAAAAGGTGTTCCTGTAACAAATTTGGATGATAATGTTATAATAGTTAGTGGATTTTCAACTAATATATTAAACAATCTTTTAACTATAGAAAAATATACACCAGAATATGCAATGTTAGATAAATTATCTAAATATTTAAAAATGATTAATTAAAAAGAGGTTTTATAAAAATGCAACAAAAATTAAAAATAAATGAATATATATTTGAAATAAAACAGAATAATATTCATAATGCATATTTAGAATATTCATTTGATAAAATACAATGTAGTAATTTTAAAGATGGTAAGAAGATAAATACAAATCTTATAGACTCAATTAATTTTCAAATAAGTGGAATAGATGATAATAATAAGGAAGCTTATTTATCTTTTTTAATAAAAACTAATTTAAAAGAATTAAATAAATATACCAATAAACCTATTGATATTACAAATTATTTAGTAGAAGGTGAGTTAATTGTAAAAGAACCACCAGAAGATTTATTTGATTTTTTGGACTTTTATAGTTCTAAAAATACAATAGATGATATGTATAATCACATCTCTAATTTATATGTCTTTAAAATTTGTGAAAACAATTTTATATTTAAGTTATCAATTCCAAATGAAGTTTTTCTTTGCTTTAAAGTTAAGTTCTAAACTACTAATTGAAGTAGTTTTTTTATATATATGATATAATTATAATGATAAAATTATTTAAAATTTAATTATTAAATGGAAATATAGAGGAGTACAAAATGATTTTAAATGTAAGTGGAAGAACAGATATAGTCGCACTTTATTCAAAGTGGTTCATGAATAGATACAAAGAAGGATTTGTTGATGTGAGAAATCCTTTTAATGAAAAATTAGTAAGCAGAATATATTTTAAAGATGTAGATTTAATAATGTTTTGTACAAAAAATCCTATTCCTATTTTAAACGAAATAGAAAAAATAGACAAAAAAATATTGTTTCATGTAACATTAACTCCTTATAAAAAGGATATAGAACCTAACATACTTCCTAAGGGAAAAATAATAGAAGCAATAAAAAAATTATCAAGCATAATTGGAATAGATAATTTACAAGTTAGATATGATCCAATATTTATAAGTGAAAAATATAATTTAGAATATCATATAAAAGCATTTGATAATCTTTGTACATTATTAAAAGGATATGTAAATAAAATAATAGTTTCTTTTTTAGATAATTATAAAAATGTAAGAAAAAATATGAAAACAATTAATTATAAATCTCTAACAGAATATGATTATGAAATGATAGGAAAAAACTTTAGTAAGAGCGCCACAAAAAACGGAATGATAGTACAAACATGTTTTGAAGATAGAAATTTAGTAGAATATGGATTTACTAAAGGAGAATGTATTTCACATGAACTTGCATATAAATTAACAGGAAAAACTTATAAATATTGGACTGCCAGAAAAGAAAAAAAATGTAATTGTGTAAAAATGGTTGATATCGGTGCATATAATACCTGCAAACATTTTTGTAAATATTGTTATGCAAATTATGATGAAAATCAAGTTATAGAAAACTACAAGTTACATGATCCTAATTCATCTTTATTGGTTGGAAATTTAAAAAAAGATGATATAATTAAAATAAGAATAGTTTGAGAGGTCGTATTTATGAAAAAAATTTTATTATTAACATTATTAATGTTACCATTTCAAGTTTTTGCAAGTACAGGCTCTGTATCTGAAGCAATAATGACACAGTTGTTTACTACAATACATATGTCAATATTTGTTTTCTTCCCAATTGCTAATGTGTTAAGTGAAGAAGGTGAATTAAAAAGTTTATTTATTAAATTATTTGTAACTAGAGCAATAATATTATTAGTTTTTGATTTATTTATACCTGAAGTTATGACAGCAATTGATTTTTTTGCAATCTTTATTGGAGCATTTATAGCTGTGCCTATATGTTCAGTAATAACAAAAAAATCCCCATTTAAATTAAAAACTAAACCTGTACAAAATCCTGTTAATGTAATAAAAAAATGTCAAAATTGTGGAGCTACATTAAATGCAGATAATAAGTTTTGTGCAAGTTGTGGAACAAAAATAGAAGAAGTTTTAATTCAAAGTGTAAAACCACAATATGATAGTATCTTTGATTTAAATGAAAATGCCATGGTAGAAGAATTTATTGATAGAGAATTAAAAAAAGCAAATATAGATAGAAACACAAAATTAATTCCAAGGGAAGTATTAAAAAAGAAAAAAATCTTAAATGTTATATTTTCTATATTGTTGTTTATTTATATTTCATTAATATTCTTTCATTTAACAATGGCTATATATATAATAGGAGCAATTATATTATTTATATTTTTTAAAGTTTCAAGAAAATATAATTTAATGGCATATTTAAAAAAGCAACTAAAATCAAGACCTAGTGAAAAAGTATCAAATATAGTTATGAATACTAAATCTCAATTAGTAGAAAACAATACTAAATATATTACACTTTCAGGCATGTTTTTAGCTCTTATAATTCCACTTATTATTTTCATGAATCCAAGAGTATTTTATGAAAAAATGGACAATGGCTATGCAGTAAGGTTTTATACTTTTGGATTAACTAATTTTAAAACTGTTACTATACCAAGTACATATAAGGGTGAAAATGTTGTAGCTTTAAGAGGAAATACATTTTCAAATATGCCATTTTTAGAAGAAGTAATACTTCCAGATACAATTACAGAAATAAGAGGTCGTGCATTCAAAAATGATAAAAAATTAACTAAAATTAATATTCCAAAAAACTTAGAATATCTAGGTGGAGGAGCATTCTACAACTGTACTTCACTAAAAACTATAGAATTACCAGACACTTTAACATATATGGGCGGAGAAACTTTTTATAATGCAACATCCTTAGAAAGCATTAAATTATCAAATAATTTAACTGAAATAAGAGGAAACACATTTGAAGAATGTAGGTCATTAGAATCAATAACAATTCCAGATAGTGTTACTAGAATTGGTGGCCATGCATTTTATGGAAATACATCACTTAAAACTGTTACTTTAACAGAAAATAGCAAGTTAAAAAAAATAGGATCTTCTGCATTTAGAATGTGTTTAAATTTGGATGAAATAACACTTCCTAAAGAAACTTCTGTAAATAGTCGAGCATTTAAAGAAAGTCCTACTGTAGTAAAAAGATTTGGAGAAAATACTTTAACCAATACATCAAATAATAAATATAAATATGATACATATAGATATATAAAGTTAAATCAAGAAATCACAATAACCCCATATCAATCAGATTCCAAATCATCTAGTTTTAGTATAAAACTTGTTAATGTTTTAGAACAAGGAAATTCAAATTCTTTTAATTTAATATATAAAGACACTGATGGAACTGTTAATTTTACGTTAACAAAAGATGCCCCTTATCAAGAAATTAATGAAAATGTAGCCGTTGAAATACCTTCAAGTTATATTTTTAATAGAACAGATAGTGTTTCTTTAAATGTATATTATAATTAGAGGTTAAAACATGGAAAATAAGTATATACATTTATTATATGTTCCAACAATGGCTTGTAATATGGGGTGCAAATACTGTTATTTAGAAGAGAATACCAAAGATGAAAAAACAAAATATAAGCCACTTGAAACTTTAGAATATGCAATAGAAAAATTTAGACAAAATAATGTTATTCCCTTTAATATCTCACTTCATGGTGGAGAAGTAACAACCCTTTCAAAAAAAGATTTTCATGATATTATAGAGTATATTAGTAATTACTATAATAAAAATAGAAATATTATAACAAACGCAGGATTTAAAGTTGGAACACCACACATAAAAACGAATCTATATGATTTAGAAAAACATATAGATACAATAAAAGAATTTAATGTATCTATATCAGGAAGTTTAGATTTACCACTCTTTCTTCATGATAAATATAGAGTTACAAAAGGTAATAAAAAAACATTAGATAAAATATTTAAAAACATAGAACTGATGAAAAATATTCCAAATAAGAAAAAAGTTTCTTCTACTATTTTTAAAGAACATTATAATCATATTGAAGAAATAATAAAAGATATCAAATATTTAAATAAAAACACATGTTTAGATATGAATGATTTCAATTTTATGATAGGATTTGATTATAATTCAAATGGAATATTACATCATATAACAGAAGAAGAACAAGTTGAATTTTATAAAAGAATGCACAAAGAATTTGATGGAACCGATTTAACAGTTGGAGTAAATGGTCCATGGTTTGATGAATTTGGGCCAGGCTACTGTACTAATTGTGATAATTGCGGAGAAAAATTTTTCTTACTTGAAAAAAATGGGGATATATATTCATGTGTAAGGGGGCAAAAAAATAAAGATTACTATTATGGAAATATATATGAAAATAGTGTAGAAGAAATATTAAATACTGCTCAAAAGAAAATATTTTCAAACCATAATAAAATGCCCTTAGCGGAAGAATGCACAAAATGTGGATATTTGTACCTATGTAAAACTGGTTGTCCATTTGTAAAAAATACATATAATACAAATAAAAGTTATACTTGTAAATTACAACAACAATTATATAAGGATAGAAACTATAATATAGATGAATACAATGATGAATTTGTGTACCAATATTTGATTAAAATGAGGGCACAAGATAATAGTAAATATATACCTAAAAGAAATAATGATTATAATCAATTAGAAGAAATTATTAAACAAGATAAAAAATTAAAATATATATACGATGACAATGTATTTATTTTAAAAGTAGATGATATAGAATATAAGCTATCATCTCAAATAATAAAAAAAGTAAGAGATTTTATATATGTAACACCAGAAAGTAAAATTAAAATATATATGAAAAAACATATGATTAATGAAGAATGTGATTATCCTGAAAATAACTCACTATATATAATGTTATTAAGTGGTGATTTAGTAACATATGGAGATGAACAAAGAACAAAACAAAGACATGTATTTACCCATCAAGTATATAAAGGTGTTTTAGATAACACAAAAACAGATAAAGAAGATTATTATGAATATGATATAACTTCATTAATAAATGAATATAAACATTCTTTAACATTTGATATGCCTAACAACATATTTTTTACAACGTCTTCACTAAGAGATTACCATTATATAAAACAAAAAAACAATGCGTATTACCACATTCAAGCAATAAATTTGCCATTCCAAAATATAGAATTTTATTATATTGATAAGGAGGAAATAAAAAAATGAACAAAGAACCAGACACATATGAAGAACTAATTAGAAAAAAAAGATGCATAGATTTAGCTAAATATTATTCTTTAACTGATGATAATTTAGAAAAAGTTTATTCCTTTTTAGAACAAAATCCCAAAGGAAAAGTAATAGGTGGAAAAAACAATATAACTTTAAAAATAGGATTAAAAGTACTAGAAGTTATTCCATCATATATTACCAATTCTGCAATAGATGGATTAGTTATGAGCAATGATTTTTTTAGGACGATTGATCATTATGTACCATCATCTAGTTCTTATTCAAGTGGAGGATCTTCATCTAATAATAACAATAATAACAATAATAATAACAATAATAATTAATAGGAGAAAAATATGTCATTGATATCTGATAACTTTCATAACAAAAAATTAAAAGATTATGGAATAAATATAAAAACAAAATACATAGTAGGAAATAAAATATTAGAACGAAACACAGATAATTCTATAAATGATGATATTATAAATGGTATAAGATGCGAAAAACAATATTATTTAAAAAATAAATTAATCCATAAAGAAAATTTATTTGACTCAAGAATAGAATATACATTCATTTCTAAAGAACTTGAAACTACAAACTACAAATGTAAAAACTGTGGATTTGAATCAAGCATAAAAGAGTTTGAAAATGGGTGTCCATATTGTAGAACTTATTATAATATTGATTATATAGATAAAGATTTAGGAAGCAAATATCATTATGATAAAGTTTTAAGAAGCAATATTTATAGAATAGTAACTGGAATAGTTGATTTAATAACAAGCATTATTATTAGTTACATATACATAAAAACAACATCTAGAACATTTAATAATTATGATATATCAAAAATAGTTGTATCTAGTTTAATAATATCCTTAGTTTTATACTATCTTTTTTACATTATAGATGCATATATTATTTTAACTCCAATAAAAATATATAAAAATAAACAAAATGAAAAGCAAATTAAATTTTGGAATAAAACAAAAATAGATAAAAAGAAATTTTTTAATAATTTAAATTATGAAGTAAGAAAGTATTATTATAATAAAAGCAATGTAATTGATTATGATATCTTAGATTACATTAAGTTTAAAAATTACGTTAAAAATAATATAAATTATGTAGAAGTGTGTGCAGATGTAAGAATCATATATTTTGAAAACAATAAAATAAAATCTAAAATTGTTAAAGATAACTATATTATGAGACATAATGAAAATGGAGTTTTAGAATTAAATAACAAAGTTAATATGATAAAATGTCAAAAATGTGGAGCCTCTATAAATGCAATTGATAAAGTTTGCAAATATTGTCATACAGAAATAAAATATTTACAAGAATGGATATTAGAATGTTAAAATAAACTTAAAAAGTTTGTTTTTTCTTTACACTTTTTTATAATTAAATTATTTATAAAAGTTAATAAAGTATTAATTTTGAATTAGAAAAAGTAATATTTTCAAAAATTAACAAATAATTTAGCATTTAAAACTTTACACCAGCTTTATTTAGTAAGATTATAATATTATAAATAAAAAATATTGTTAAAAAATATATATTAAGTTATAATTTTGTAAAGGGAGTAAAAACTTATGGATCAAGAAAAAATAGGAAATTTTATAAAAGAAATAAGAACAAAAAATAATTTAACACAAAAACAATTTGCCGATAAATATAATGTAACATATCAAGCAGTTAGTAAATGGGAAAATGGAAAAAATATGCCAGATGTTGCTTTAATCAAACAAATAAGCAAAGATTTTAATATAAGCTTAGAAGAAATATATAATGGAGAACTCAATATAAATAAAAAGAAAAATAACTTTATAGTATATATAATATTATCAGTAGTTTTTTTACTAATAATTATTTGTATTATTTCTTGCTTGTTAAAAAATAAAGATTTTAATTTTAAAACAATATCCACAACTTGTAATGACTTTAATATTTCGGGTAACATTGCTTATAATAATAATAAATCTGCTATTTATATTTCAAACATTGAATATTGTGGTGGAGATAATAATGTTGAATATAAAAAAATAGAGTGTACATTATATGAAACATCTGGAAATATAGAAAGAAAAATAAAAACATATAACTCTGATAAAAACCAAAATATTAAATTAGAAACTTTTTTAAAACAAATTACTTTAGTTGTTAATAACTATGAAAAAGTTTGCAAGGAATATAGTGATAATTCATTATATTTACTAATAAATGCAACAGATAAGTCTGATAAGACTACGACATATAAAGTTCCATTAAAAATAGAAGAAAATTGTAATAAATAATATTTCAACTAAAAGTTGAGAAGTTCAACTTTTACGTTATTGAAAAGTAATTATATATTACTATAAAATTATTATTGAAAGGACGAAAGAAAGGAATGCTAGTTAATTATGAAAAATAAAAAAATAGAAATCACCATAACAGTAATAATACTTGTAGTATTATCATCAGGTTTAATATTTTTAAACCGTGGTAATAACCTTCCAAAACCAGAAGTAACAAGTGGAATTAGAGGTCAATTCGGAATAGATAAAAATATAAATGAAGAGACAATAGATAATTATTTAGATAGAACTGATTCAGTATATAGAGATATGAGAATGCTAAAAGATCCAGGCAATTATGAGGCAATAGGAGGCGATTCATATTTATCTGGTTTTGTAAGAGGATTTGAAGTAGTTCCATATCCATACTTAGTTAATGTAACAGGTCTTCCAAAAGAAGTAGGAAGTAGCTATACTGGTAAAACATTATTCACACAAGTTTCAGATGGTACTTATAAAGCAAACTATGAAGAATCTTTAGATATATTAGAATATCTATTTCCAAAAGATAAAAACATATTTCTAATGTGCGGTGGAGGAGGTTATGCAGGAATGACCAAAAATTTACTTGTTTCATTAGGATGGGATAAAGATAAAATTTATAACGTAGGTGGTTATTGGTATTATAAAGGAAAAAATAATGTTGAAGTTAAAAATATTAAAGATGGAAAAATAACATATGACTTTTGGAAAGTTTCATATCATGATATAAACTTTGAGGAATTAAATGAAAAATAAAATACTTATATTTTCAATAATACTATGTATAGTTATATTTGTATTATTAACTTTCTTATTAATAAAAAAAGAAAATAAAAATGAAATATTTTCTTTAGATGAAAGGTATTATGGAACAAATACATTAAATGAAATTGAAACAAAAGATTTAAACGAATTAATAGATGAAAAAAAATCATTTGCGTTATTTATATATCAACCATTATGTGATACTTCATCTAAATTTGAAAGTATTTTAAAAAAATTTCAAGAAACAACACCTATAAGCTTTTATAAAATAAAATTTACATCAATAAAAAATACAAACCTTGAAAAATATATAAAATATTATCCTTCATTTGTAATTTTTAAAGATGGTAAAATAATTGATTACTTAGAAGCAGATAATGATGAAGATATTGATATTTACAATTCAGAAGAGGCTTTTAAAACGTGGTTATCTACTTATATAAAATTGCCAAGTAAAAAAGAAGAAAATAATGTGACAAATGATACTACATTAGACACCTCATATGATATAAATTTAGATAATGTAGTACGTGAAAAAAACAAAGTTAATATTTACTTATTCTGGGGTGATGGTTGTCCACATTGTAAAAAAGAAAAAGAATTTTTTGAATCAATAAAAACTAAATATGGTAAATATTATAATTTATATACATTTGAAGTTTGGTATAATGAAGAGAATTTGAACATATTAAATGCATTTGCAAGTAGTATGGGAGAAAAAGTTACTGGAGTTCCATATACAATTATAGGATCAAAAACATTTAAGGGTTTTAATGATACTGATGATTATAAACAAAGTATAATAAAAACAATAGAAGAAGAAAAAGATAAAAATTATGATGTGTACTTTGATAAAATAAAAAAATAAAAAGCTTTACTCTGTTACTAAAGGAGTAAAGTTTTTTATTGCATCGACTAATTTAGGATGTTTAATAACAAAATGAATATTAGGATTTTCAGTTTTAGAAATTATAACATAATTGTTTTCTAGTATTATTAATGAAATATTAGAAAAAGTTTTATTTTTTTGAATATTTAGTTTATAATTTTTATTTTTTTTATAATAATCTTTAGTACTTTTTATATGTTCTAAATATTCAGAATAATTATATTTTATTTTTTTATTATAAAAAATATTTTCAAGTGACAAATAAATATTTGAATTACTAAATTCTTCTTTTGTTTTTACAAATATATTATCAGTAATTATATTACTTTTTAAAATTAAATTGATATTTACTTCTTCATCTTTTTTATATTTTAAAATAACATTTATATCTTCCTTAGGAATTTTATTATCATTTAATATTTTTTTTAATAATTTATCGTCAATAGTAAATAAAGGTAAAGAATGTAAAAATCTTCTCCTTTCTCCATTTAATTTTGCATCATTTAATAAAAATGCTTTAAATGTATTTTTATCAAATTCGTTATATATTTCCATAAGAGGAGATGCTTTTTTCAATAACAAATTTGCTTTTTCTTTATAATAGTTTACTTCTTCTTTCTTATTAGTTAAATAATATTTACCTTTATTGTGAAATCCATTTATACATTCACCATAAAGTGCAACTGTACCAGAAGTATAATTTAGATGATTATATATATTATTTTTGGTATCTTTTAAATAGAATGGTGATATTTGACCAGTCATATAAATTGGAATCCAACTTTCAAGTCCTAGCATCATTTCATTAAATGGTCTATCTAAATTATGAATTATATTTAAATGTAATCCTTTTTTTAAACTCATAGCAATTGCAAACATCCATTTTTTACCAAAATTTATATCCTTAGCCATATCTTCCATAGGCATGTCACTACACATAAAGATATCTTCCTTAGACTTAGATAAAACAGTAGCTTTAAAGAAATCTAATTCCCCATTTTTCATTTCTTCAATACCATAATAATTTCTTGTTTTTGATCTATAAAAAGGTATATTTGGAACTTTTAATTTGTCAAATTTTATAGCTTTAATATAGTCATTTAAATCGAAACTATCAAGTTTATTCAAAAAATCATTTATTTGAGTGTTGCCTTTTGATTGCTTTGTAAGCCAATTATATAATGAATTACATATTTCTTTTAAATCTGTTGCATCACATTCAAGTATTATTGATAATTTTTGAATGCTATCTTTGTTGTTATATTTTTCAAATATATAGTTACAAATTCTTTTACTGAAATCTTCTGAATCCGATGGTTTTGTTTTTCCATATCTAATTCTTGAAATATGTGAAGAATCAAATGCAATATATTTTGACATTTCGTTTATATTAATATTCATTGTAGATATTAAATTATTAAAATTTTCGTAATTAAAATAATTATATTCATTAATAGAATTTATAAGTTTCTCTTTAATTTCTTTTTTATTAAGTTTAATATTTTTTTTTAACGAAATATTGTATAGAGCATTTATTAGATTATTTATTTGTATACTGTTTTCTTTAGGAATTCGTTGACCACTGCGATATCTACTTATAACAGCTTCTGATATATTTGATTCAATAGATAATTCTTTTGAAGTACAGTTTAATTCTCTTAAGTAATTATTAAGTAAATCTTTAAAAAACATTTTTGACACCTCATATATATTATACTATATATTTAAAAATAACAAAAAAGTTGTCTGCAAAAACATTGATTTAAGTGACAAGTGAGTTGTTATAAAAATATATTTTAATTATAATAATATAAATAAGGAGGGAGATATCATGAAAAGTAAAACAAAAATAATAATCATTATAGTAATATTTGTAGTATTAATTATTTCTGCATTCATTACTATTAAACTTACTAAGAAAGCTGGTGTAAGTATGGGAGGTTTAAATCCTTCTGATAAAACTGATAAAAAAGAAAAAGTGAAAATAGTTAAAAATGAAGTAAGTGAAATAACTTTAGAGGAATACACAAATAATGCGTTTACTATGAAAAAACCTAAAGGATGGGTAGTTGAAACAGGTGGTAGTGGTATATATTACGCAATAAGAGTATATGATCCTAATGATGATAGAAATCAAATATTTTTAATGTTGAAGGTACAACCATTACTAAAAAATAATGCGTCAAAATCATCTTGGCAAAATTATTATAGTATGAGTGGATATAATTCTCAATATAAATTATTTGCCGATGCAGTAGTTTTAGATAATCCAACGACAGAAGGTTTTTACCAAAAATTTAATGAAATTTTTACGTTTATTAAATCAATTGATCCAAGTTTTTCAACAATAAATTTTCCAACTATTAACAACTTTAACAAATTAGAAGAATTTGAATCTAGTGCGTCTATGAAAAGTGTTGCTTTGGACAGCAAAGTTTTAAGAGCTACATTTAATGATAAAAATAATAAAGAAGCAGAAGGTATGTTTTTAGCTTCCGTGGTTAATTTTGGTAATAATTATATGGGTGGTGTAGATACAGCTTATTATATGGTATATGACATAATGGCCATTACATCTGCAAAAGATAAATTTATAGATTATAAAGATATTTTATTACAATCAATTAATTCAATAGACTTTAATAGTTCTTATGTTCAAAAAACTATAGATGATGGTAATGCTCAAACTAAACAAGCATTAGAATTAAGCGCTAGTGTACAAAAAGCTTTTGATTCATATATGAATGCCTGGGAAAACAGAAGTAAAACTTATGATATAATGAGTCAAAAACAAAGTGATGCAACATTAGGTTATGAAAGAGTTTATGATACTGAAAATGGTGATATATATAAAGCCTACAATGGTTTTACCGATGATTATAAAGGTGAAAGATATAAATCAATAACTGATAATATGTATACAGAAAAAACAAGTGGATATATTGAAAAATAGGTGAAATATGAAAAATAAAAAAATTATTTTAATTTGTATTATCATATTTATATTATTAGTTGGTATTTTATGTTTTGTGTTATTTAATAAAAATAATACAAAAACAACAGAAACACCTGAATTAACTGATAAAACAGATACAGAACCAGTCAACTTGCTTGAAGCTGTACTTAAGAAAAATGGTAAAACAAAGCAAGAAGCAAATTATTATACTTTTGCAGGTGGAGAAGTTTTAAATGAAGACTCTTATTTTATAAATTATGCATTTATATCTAATAACAAAGCTTACATTTACGATCCAGAAAAACTAAAAATAGATGAAGTTAGTTACAAAAAGGTGTATGATATTCCAGAAAATATTAAAGTAACAAATATAGGCATTCCATATGGCTCAGATATATACTTTTATGATGATACAGGTAAAAAATATGTAATTTATGATGATAATGTAGATAATAAAGTAAAAGAAGGATATGAAATGTTTGAAAATTCTATATATAAATTCAAAGATACAAATACTGATTTATATTCGGTGGCACATAATCTTACTAGAAATTATGATATGCGATGCAATCTATTTTATGTAAAAGATAATATAATCTATAAAATAGTAGAAGAATATTATCATTTTACCGAGAAAAGAACAGTTCCTGCAACTACTTATAAAGTAAATGGCAATTATGAAGAAGAAAAAATATTACATATTTATAATGACAGAATAGTAAAAACAGATAAAGGATTTTATGAATTAATTGATTATTCAGATAATGGAAATGTATATACAACTACTATGAAAATAGATTTATTAACCAAGTTTTATGATGATGTTTTAACTTTTACTTATGATTATGTAGTTTTAAAGGATTATACATTGATTCCAATAAATGATGTAATGACAAATAGAAGCAAGAAATATTTAAACGATTTTTATTTAGATAGATTAGATCAAAAACCTGTTGAATTTGTAGAATAAAGTGCTGTGCACTTTTTTATTGTGGAAAACTTTATAAATATAAAAACATTTTATTTTGAGATTAAATTTATTTTTATTTATAAAAAATCTATCTAATAATTTTTATTTGTGATATAATTAAATCCAAGGTAGGTAATGTTGTATGAAAGACAAAAACAATTCAAAATTAATTAAAAATTGTATAATTTCAGGTGTAATAATAATAGTTGTTGTTCTATCAATATTTTTAATATTCACACTTAAGAAAAAAACAATAAGCAATTCAGAACAATTAACCAAATCACTTAAAGAAATGGGAGTTCAATTCTATGAAGATTTTTATTACAATCAAATAGGGAAAAATGAAACTGAGAGAAAAGTTTTTTTAGAAAAATACAAAGATATTGGAATAAAAGTTAGTTTAGACAATATGCTTCGTTCTAAAAAAACAGAAACTACGGATGAAAATAACCTTTTTATTAATAAAGAAACTAATGAAGAATGTAATAAAAATACTTCAATGGTAGTAATTTATCCAAAAGAACCATATGGAAAAACAGATTATAGTATTGATGTAATATTAGATTGTGGTTTTGAAAGTGAAAAATAGGTGCTTGAAAAAGTACTTTTTTTTTAAAAATATATCTATTGCATGATATTAACAACAATTTTAAGTGCAACAGGATGTTATTTAATGAAAAACAAATTAAAAAAAATTAACCCTGATTTGAAAAATAAAAATAAGAAAAATAAAGTAAATATGGATAATAAATAATATCAATTAGTAAGTTTAATGCTTACTAATTTTTTTGAAAATTATTTAAATTATGATATAATACATAGCATTCAAAGAGGGGATACTATGAAAAACAATATAAAAGAAAGTTGGATGTATAAATATAGTTTAGCTAAAGCTTATTTTGAATATCATGGAAATTTAGAAATTTCACAAAGTTATAAAACACTTAATGGATATGAATATTCTGAAAAAGGAATAGCGTTAGGAACATGGATAACAAATCAACGCCAAGCATATAAAGGAATGGGAAATTGTAAAATAACAAAAGAACAGATAAAGTTGTTAGAAGAAATAGGAATGCGCTTTGAAACTAATTATAAAGAAAAAGAATGGAATAAAAAATATGAATTAGCTAAGGCTTATTTTGAGCACAACAGAAATTTAGAAATTCCGCAAAGTTATAAAACATTAAATGGATATGAATATGCAGAAGGCGGAATAGCTTTAGGGACATGGTTAAATACTCAACGTCAAGCATATAAAAATCAAGGTATTTATAAGATAACAGAAGAACAAATCAAATCATTAGAAGAAATAGGAATGCACTTTGAAACACGTGATAATAATGAAGAATGGAATAAAAAATATGAACTTGCTAAGGCTTATTTTGAACATAATGGAAATTTAGAAATTCCACAAAGTTATAAAACATTAAATGGATATGAATATTCTGAAGAAGGAATAGCTTTAGGTGTGTGGATAATAACCCAACGTCAAGCATATAAAGGACAGAGTACTAATAAAATAACAGAAATTCAAATTAAACTATTAGAAGAAATAAGAATGAAATGGTTTTTAAAAATTGGAACTGATAAAAAAAATCAAGAAGAAATAATAACAGAAAAAAATAGTAAAAGAAAACAAATAGAAATGTTAAATAGAGTAAGATCATATTTAAATACACTAGATGAAAGCGAAGTATTATCAAAAGAAGAAATTAATCAAGGAATGTTGGATGTATTAAATCATAAAATAAAACGTTTAAAAATAAAAAAATAACAAATGAAATTAATTAGTAAGTTTAATGCTTACTAATTTTTTTGATAATTATTTAAATTATTATACAATACATATTTTGTACAGTATTTTATATGAAATAGTTATTTAAACATTTTAACCGAAGCAAGAAAAACATTTTTTCTTATTAATTTATCATTTTTATATACTATGAAAATTCTTCAAAATTAAAGAACTTAATAACTGGATTTTGGTATAACATAATTATTATTGTATAAAAAATATTATACAGAGTTATTATGATTTATTAATGCATGACAATATATTGTAAATAAAAGTATATAGAATTTAGTTTTTGTTGTATAATTAACTTGGGTGATTACATGGATAATTATCAAGGAGAAAAGTTTTTAGATAAAGTCTATAAAGACTTACACTTATCAGAAATAGTAATGCATACAGCAAATAAATCAGACGATAAATATCAAAAAATAGAAAAATATATGCAACGTTTAGAAGATGTAACAAAGAAAGCATGTGAACATGATAAAATAAACCTAATTAAAAAATATTATTATAAAAAATATGTAATAAAAGAACAAAATGTACCAGAATCTTATTTTAAAAAGCAAGAAAAAATTGCGTTAGATAGAGGTTATGGGCATGTAAAATATGATGAAAAAACTAAAAAACAAGAAATAGAACACATAATAAATGAACAAAAAAAATCTTTAGATATGTGGCTTGACTATTTATTTAGTAAAGATACAGATATGTATCCAACCTGGTTTAAATATTATGTTTTTCAAGGTATGTTAAAACTAGGCTATCTTGATAAAGAAAAAAATAGCTATACCAAAAGAACAGAAAGTACTGTAAAACCATTTATAGAATTAAATAGAGAAGCATTGTCAATAATATATTCTGAATTAATAAAAGTTTTAAATAAAGAAAATATAGTTGATAAGAAATTAAATGAGTTAATAAATAATGGTAGTTTTTCGAAATTATATTCTTATGCAGTTTTAAAACTAGATTCTGTAAAAGATGATGGATTCAAAAGTAATGATGGAATATGGAAAAAATATAATAAAGAAAGTAATCCAGAGATATTATTTAATGATATAAATGGAAAAGGAACAGGATGGTGTACAGCAGGTGGAATAGAAACAGCTAGAGCTCATATAAATGGTGGAGATTTTCATGTATATTATACAAAAGATAGAGAAGGAAATTATACAAAACCTCGAATAGCAATTAGAATGGAAGGTAACCAAATAGCAGAAATAAGAGGAATTAGTGAAAATCAAAATATAGAAACAAATATGGAAAAAGTAGTAGATAAGAAATTAGAAGAATTTCCAGATAGAGATAAATATAAGAAAAAAGTAAAAGATATGGAAATGCTTACATATATCTATACGAAACATGAAAATGAAGGAGAATTAACAAAAACCGATTTAAGATTTCTATATGAAATAGATGATAAAATAACTGGCTTTGGATATGCAAGAGATCCAAGAATAGAAGAATTGTTACAGGAAAGAAATGTAAGAAAGGATTTAACTCTAGTATTAGATTGTAAAGAAAAAAATATATCTTTAACAGAAGAAGAAGCATTAAGCGGAAATATAATATATCATTATGGTAGTTTATGGTTAAACAATCTAACAAATGCCGAAGGCCTGAAATTTCCAGATAAAATAGGTGGTGATTTATATTTAAGAAGTCTAACAAGTGCCAAAGGATTAGAGTTGCCAGATGAAATAGAAGGTGATTTAAATTTAAGTAGTCTAATAAGTGCCGAAGGCTTAAAATTACCAGATAAAATAGGTGGTTATTTAGATTTAAACTATCTAACAAGTGTCGAAGGCTTAAAGTTACCAAACGAAATAGGTGGTTATTTAGATTTAAGTAATCTAACAAGTGCCGAAGGATTAAAGTTGCCGGATGAAATAAGAGATGATTTAAATTTAAGCGGTCTAACAAGTGCCGAAGGTTTAAAATTGCCAGATAAAGTAGGTGGTGTTTTATATTTAAATAGTCTAACAAATGCCGAAGGCTTAAAGTTACCAAATGAAATAGGAGGTAGTTTATGGTTAGAAGGTCTAACAAGCGCCAAAGGATTAGAGTTGCCAGATGAAATAGAAGGTGATTTAAATTTAAGTAGTCTAATAAGTGCCGAAGGTTTAAAATTGCCAGATAAAGTAGGTGGTGTTTTATATTTAAATAGTCTAACAAATGCCGAAGGCTTAAAGTTACCAAATGAAATAGGAGGTAGTTTATGGTTAGAAGGTCTAACAAGCGCCAAAGGCTTAAAATTACCGGATGAAATAAGAGATGGTTTATATTTAAGTGGTCTAACAAGTGCCGAAGGATTAAAGTTGCCAGATGAAATAGGAGGTAGTTTATGGTTAGAAGGTCTAACAAGCGCCAAAGGCTTAAAATTACCAGATGAAATAAGAGATGATTTATATTTAAGCGGTCTAACAAGTGCCGAAGGTTTAAAATTGCCAGATAAAGTAGGTGGTGTTTTATATTTAAATAGTCTAACAAATGCCGAAGGCTTAAAGTTACCAAATGAAATAGGAGGTAGTTTATGGTTAGAAGGTCTAACAAGCGCCAAAGGCTTAAAATTACCGGATGAAATAAGAGATGGTTTATATTTAAGTGGTCTAACAAGTGCCAAAGGATTAGAGTTGCCAGATGAAATAGAAGGTGATTTAAATTTAAGTAGTCTAATAAGTGCCGAAGGTTTAAAACTACCAACAGAAATAGGTGGAAATATATACTTAACATCTGTTGAAAGTCTTGAAGGTTTAGATTTATCAAGCAGTCTTATATCAAAAATAGTATTGAGTGATAAAATAGTGAAGCAATTAACCGATAAAAAGACACTTTAAAATTTATGATGAAATACGTGAAACTTACATATCAAATGTAAGTTTTTTGTTGTTATGTATGTAATACAATTAGAAAGAAGATAAAAATTTGAATTTCAAGTTTGATAATAATATTCCTATCTATATTCAGTTAGTAGAAAATAAAAAAAATATATAACATCAGGGAATATTAAACCTGGTAACAAACTTTTAACAATCTTATAGGATTTAATGTTATTGATATAATTGCTTATTTAAAAATTGTAAAGAGATAACTAATGAAGTTATTAAGTATATTAATTTAGAAAAAAATAGAAATGTTAAACAGAGTAAGATCATATTTAAATATAATGGATGAAAACAAAGGATTATCAAAAAAAGAAATTAATCAAGGAATGATGGATGTATTAAATAATAAAATAAAACGTTTAAAAATAAAAAAATAGTGAATAGCAAGCTTTTAAAGTTTGCTTTTTTAGGTTAATTAATACAATTTGACAATTAAATATGTTTTTGATAGAATACTCAACAAAAAGAGGGGATTTTATGGATGTTTTTAATGAATTATTAGAAAATATAAAAATTGAAAGAGAAAATGAAAAACAATGTTCTAAACCATATAAATGTGGAAATAAAATAACAAAAAAAATTCAAAAAGTTTTAGAAGAAATTGATCAAAATAGAAATCATTCATGGGCTGTTGAAATGTATAACAGAAATGAAAAAAATATGAGTGCAGTAGCTTTATTTTATCGTGGAAATAAAATAACATATAAAGAAATGTTTGAAAAAGCATTTATGTATGCTAAATCATTAAAAGCACTAGGATACAAGAAAGATGATCAAATTCCAATTTGCATTACTAATACTCCTGAGTTTATATATATGCTTTTAGCTATTAGTTTTATAGGTGCGCACACACATACAGTTGGAGAATGGTTTGATAAAGATTATTTAAAAGAAATATTAAATAAAACAAATAGTGAAATTATATTTATTGATGATATATCATATGAGTCTATAAAAAATTCAATATGTGAAAGTAACATAAAAAGAATTGTTTGTTTTTCATTAACAAATTCTTTAAAACAGGGTAATGAAAAAATAAATCCATATGCTGAAATAGAAAACAAATTTCACATAATAACAGATAACTTTGAATATATAAAAAATGATTATAATGGAATAACATTTAATGAAGAAAACTTTATAAAAATGGGAGAAAATTATAAACAACAAGTAATAGAAAATGTTGATTTAAATGATATTTCTACTATAACATATACAAGTGGAACAACATCACCAGGACGTCCTAAAGGAGTTATTCAATCAAATAGAAGTTACATTACACTATCAAGATTTAAAGAGTCAGATGTTTCTGGAATGCCGACTATGAAAAATCTAACAGTACTTGCTCAAATTCCAACATATACACATATGGAATTATCATGTGCAATATCAGATACATTATATTGTGGGTGTACAATAGCTCTAGAACCTTTTTATGATAAAGACTTTTTTCCATGTTCACTTGTAATAAATAAACCAAACTTTGTATGTGCAAGTACAGGTTTCTGGGGCAATTTATGTAAACTATTAAACTTTGATGAATCATGGAAACATGTTAATATGCCTTATCTAATGATTCCAACAGTAACAGGAGAAGGATGCTCAGTTGGTGAAGAAAAATTCTTTAACCTTACAGCAAGAAAGCATAAATTTGGAACAGCAAAATTACCTTTCCCACTTTCACCAGTCACTTTCTCGATAGGTGGTGGAACAACAGAAAGTAGTGGAATTTTTGTAACACTATATAAATCATTACAAGAAAAAAAATTAAATCATTTAATAAAAAAAGAACGTTTAGGATTAAGACCATATAAATTTGCAGAAATTGAAGTACTAGATGAATTTGGAAACTATTGTGATGTAGAAAAACCAGGATTACTAGTTGCCAAAAATCCTTGTGAAATGACTGGGTATACAGAAGAAAAATTAAATCAAAATACACATGTAGTTGATTCAAAAGGAGTTAGTTGGTTAAGTCTTGGAACATATGCATACAAAGATAAAACCGGTGGAATAAAAATGAAGGGTAGAATGGGCAGTGACCTAATTTTAAAAAATAACCATAAAATACCATATTACTATATAGAAGATACGATTTTATCAGATACAAAAAATATAATGTCTTGTTCAGTAGTTTCTAATAATGGGATTTTAATATGCCATATAGAATTTCAACCTTTTGCTCAAAAATCAAAAACAGAAATAATCAAAAGCATAATCAATAGATTAGAAGCAAAATATGAAGAAGAAGTAACACAAAAGCTATACTTTAGATTTAGGGATAATGTAGAATCATTTCCTTTAGATCCAAGTGGAAAAAGAAGTATAAGTACATTAAGTAAAATAGGTATAGACGAAAAAACATTTTCATTTGAACAATGGAAGAAAAAATATACTGTGGAAAAAGAAAAAGTAAAAATTCTAGGAAAGAAATAATCTTTCCTTTTTTTTGAATGAGTGGTAAAATCTACAATAGAGGTGTATGTTATGAGCAATTTTTTTTACTTTATATTATGTGGATTTATTTTTTCTTGTTTTTTAAATATAATATATTTTTCTAAAAAACACGTAAAAACAGGTGAAACAAAAATATTTTCTATCTTATTAATTGTGAACCTAATAAGTTTAGCAAGCGAACTTGCTTGTTCATATATAGGTTATACATTTTTAGAAAATACAATATATACACATGTAATGACAAAAATATATTTAATCTGTTTAATGACATTTTTATTATATATGACACTTTATATTTACGTTATATGTTATGTTGAAAGCAAAAGAGAAAATAAAAAACGCTATAAAAAGTTAAAAATATTATCATATATTATTTGGTTTATTTGCGCTATTATAGAAATTTTGTTACCAATAACAACAGAAAGTGGTTATGCAACAGGATTAGCTGTAAATTGGTTATATATATGTTCAACAATAGTACTTATAATTTGGGTAATACCACTTATAAAAAACTTTAAAATAATCGATAAAAGAAAAATACTTCCTATATTACTATTTGTAATATTTATGTCAGTAATTGCATTCATACAAAAACTATATCCCAATATTACAATAGTTACAGTAATGGAATTTTTAATAATTTTTATTATGTATCATACAATAGAAAATCCAGACGTAAAACTATTAGAAGAAGTAATAATGGCTAAAAACCAAGCAGAAAAAGCAAATAGAGCAAAATCAGATTTCCTATCAAGTATGAGCCATGAAATAAGAACACCATTAAATGCAATAGTAGGATTATCTGAAGATATCGCACAATATAAAAATGAAGTTCCAAAAGAAGTAGTAGAAGATTCAGATGATATAATAAATGCTTCACAAACATTACTTGAAATAGTTGGTAACATACTTGATATAAATAAAATAGAAAGTAATAAAATGGAAATTATAGAAGGACCTTATAATTTTAAAGAAACAATAACTAAAATGTGCAGAGTAACATCAACACGTATTGGAGAAAAACCAATAAGCTTTAAATTAAACATAGCAGAAGATATTCCATATGAATTAATTGGAGATAGAGGAAAAGTAAAAGAAATAATAAATAACCTACTTACAAATGCAATAAAATATACAGAACAAGGAGAAATAAATTTAAAAGTAAAATGTGTAAATGATTTAAATAAAAAAATGACAAACCTAATAATAACTTGTCAGGATACAGGAAGAGGAATAAAAGCGGAATATATAAATAAATTATTTACAAAATTTGAAAGACTAGATATAGAAAAAAATACAACTGCAGAAGGAACAGGACTTGGACTTGCAATTACAAAATCATTAATAGAAATGATGGGTGGCAAAATAAATGTTGAATCAAGATTTGGACAAGGTTCAATATTTATGGTTAATATTCCACAAAAAATAAGTAAAATATCTGCCCCTATGACAGAAAAAGAAATCATGGATACTGCAAGCAATTTATTTGGAAGAAAAGAAAATAACTTACAAGAAGAAACAAATATTTCGTTTGAAAAATATAAAGGTAAAAAAATACTTGTTGTAGATGATAATAAATTAAATATAAAGGTAGCAAGACGTGCATTACAAAACTTTGAATTTGAGATAGATGAGGCAGAGGATGGACAAGTATGTTTAGATAAAATAAATGCAGGAAATGAATATGATCTAATACTAATGGATATAATGATGCCAAACATGAGCGGAGAAGAAGCAATAAAAAAACTAAAAGAAAACAAAAACTTTAATACACCAGTTATAGCGTTAACTGCAGATGCATTGTCAGGTGCTAAAGAAAAATATATGCAAGAAGGATTTGTAGATTATATAGCAAAACCTTTCTCAAGAGATCAAATAAAAGAAAAATTAGATAAGATATTTAAAGATTAAAAAACTTTGTATGATTAACAATAATATGATATAATTAGATCAGTGAGTAAGGCACTATTTATAAGAAAGAGGTAGAATATGAACGAAAAGAAAAAAGGTATAATTGTATTAGCTGTTCTTCTATTATTTGTAGTTTTAGTAGTAGCACTTATAATAATAGATAACGTTAATTCAAAAAAAGAATTAGACAAATTTATGAAATATTATAATTCACAAGAAACAACATTAGTTATGCTTGGAAAAGAAGGATGTTCTTATTGCGAAGCATTCCAACCAGAACTTGATTTTATGGCAGAACAATATAATTTTAAATATGAATATATTGCAATGGACAAATTAAATTCAAGCGATTACAAGAAATTACTTGATATAATAGAAGTAAGTTCATCAGATTTTGGAACACCATATACAGTTGTTGTAGAAAATGGTAAAAAAATCGATTCATTAGCTGATGCAGTAGAAGAATCAGAATTATTAGACTTCCTAAAAAAATATAACTTTGTAGGAAAAGACGCTAAATTATTAATAAATTATATTGATTACAATAAATATGATGAATTACTAAAAAGTTCTACTAAACAAATAATTGGAATAGGAAAAACAACATGTATATATTGTAAAATGTCTAAACCAGTATTAAATAGAATCATCAAACAATATAGAATCACTATAAATTATTTGAATTTAGATTCATTAAAAGAAGAACAATTAAATTCACTATATAATTCATTAGAATTCTTTACAACAGAAGAATGGGGAACACCAACATTCCTAATAGTTGAAAATGGAAAATTAGTTGATTATATATCAGGACTTCAAACAGATAGTAAGTTTGTATCAATATTTAAAGAATATGGTTTAATAGGAGATTAATATGGAAAGTTTAGTATATCAAAAAGTAAAAGAGTTCAAAAACAAATACCCAATGACAATATCATGGAGGTTAAAAAAACATGCAAAAGTTGTAGAAGAACACTTAAATAGCGATGAAAAGGTTTTATATGCTTTTGCTGCTCAAAAAAATGATAATCCTATAGATATAATTACAACAAATGTTATCGCAATTACTAATAAAAGAATCGTATTAGGTCAAAAAAGATTATTGTTTGGTTATTTCTTCACATCAATTACACCAGACATGTTTAATGACTTAAAAGTAAAAATGGGACTAGTATGGGGAAAAATATATATTGATACAGTAAAAGAATTTGTAACTCTATCAAATATACAAAAAGCTGCACTTAGCGAAATAGAAAGTGCAATATCAGAATATATAATAGAAGAAAAAAAGAAATATGCTAAACGAGAAGTAGAAAAAAACGTATAATATTTATACGTTTTAATTGTAAAGAGGTAAAAAATGAAAACAAAAATAAGCAAATACATAATTTCAATACTATTTATATTAATATTTATAAGAATCTCATATTTATTTTTAAGAAATAAAATAGAAAATAAATATGAATTAAAATATAATGATTATTTAATTAAAGTAGAAGAAAAATATGAAAAATCAAAAACAGATAATTTAGATGCTTATAATTATAAAATACTAGTTGATAATGCAGAATATAATTTTCAAATATTTGATAATTTATATAAACAAGAAAAGAATATAAAAAAAATATATTATTATGATAATTCAGATTATAAATGTATATATCCTATTTTTAAAAACAAAAAGCAATATATAGATATAATTTGTACAGATTCTAAAGAATATAATTATTATCACAATATAAATGATAAAAGTGAAACCTTACAAGAATTTGCTAAAAACATTAACGAATATAATGAAAATCAATATGATAATATAAAAGAATTAGAAGAAATTGATAATGTAAAAATAACAAAAAAATTTGACACGTTCGGATTCATGTCAAATTATAAAGGATTTTATGATTTAAAAAACAAAAAAAATGTTCAATTATTTAAAAAAGATATATACAATCAAACATTAAATTATTTTCTAGATAAATATTATATAGTTGCTGATTATAATCAAACATATGAATTTGATAAATTAATTATAGTTGATATGACAACAGGAAAACAAAAAGAAATTATCTGTTATCCTAAAATATCATTTGATTCATATATACAAGGTGAAGTAAATAATGAATTATATTTATATGATAAAAAAAATAAAAAACAATATAAGATTAATCCTAGTAAACTAAGTATAGAAGAAATCGGTAACTACGAAAAAGGAATAAAAATATATAAAAATAATGAATGGACCATAGAAAAGAGTTCAAATTGTTCAAATAATGAAATATTATTTGAGAATAAATATTATACAAATATGAAAGATAATACTTATGAAAAAATAGAAAAGTTAGGTACAGAATTAGGTTATTATTATTTTTATAAATTAGAGAATGAAACATATAAAATTTATAGATCAACAATAGATAATACGGAAGATAAAATATATTTATTTGAAACAAAAACAATAAATCAAATAAAATATTATAAAGCTGAAGTATATTATATAGATAATGATGAACTAAAAAAGTATTCAGACACAAATGGAACAGAAGTAATTGCTTCATTTAAAGAATTGGAATTTAATAATACAATAAAATTCGGAGTATACAAAAAGAGCTAAAAATTATTTTTTGCTCTTTTTAAATAAATCAAATCTTAAATCAGGAAATGCTTTTACTATTCTTTTAAAAAAATAGCCTTTTGACATAATTTCTGATTTTACTTTTTTTGCAACTTCATTAGTAGAATCCTTTCTTAAATTTGAAGCTGAAATTTTAATCTTTTTGATAATATTACAAGATAAAATAACATCTAAAATAAATAAAACAAATAAAGTACAACTTATAATATTAAATAATAAAGGATTGATCTTTAATAATAAATTACTAAAAAATGGATTTATGAATTTTATTAATAAAACACCTAACATACCAAATGCGATAGAATTAATTAAACAAATTCTCCCGTTTAAATTGAAGGGCTCATTAGTATAATCCCACCAACGAGCTTTAAAAATTTTTTCCATGATATAACTTGTCAAATATTCAGTTATAGAACAAATTATTATTGACATAAAAAATAAAACTAAAATATCTTCCTTATAACGTGATAACAGAAATATCATAATTAAAGAAGCAGAACCATAAATAGGGCAATAAGGACCAATTAAGAAACCTCTATTTGCAAATTTTTGTTTAAGAATAACATTAACACAAAACATTTCAATGAGCCATCCTATAAATGAATAAATAAAAAATAATGCGAAATAAAATAAAACTTCTTTCATAAATCCTCCCAATGATAAAAATTATACCACGAATAATTGAATAAGTAAACTTTTTGTGCTATATTAAAAAAGGAGGAAATATATGGAAAAGGTTGGTATTGTTTTGTCAGGCGGTGGAGCCAGAGGATCATATCAAATTGGGGTTTGGAAAGCATTAAACAAACTAAAGATTAAATATGATATTGTCACTGGAACAAGCGTTGGAGCATTAAATGGACTATTATTTGTTCAAAAAGATTATAAAAAAGCTTATAAAATATGGAAAAATATAAGTTATGATTTTTTATTTGACGATGCTGAAAAATTGAATATAACTACTGAACATATATATAAAACATATATTAGTGAATTTTTTAAACATGGTGGTATGGAAGTAAAACAATTAGAAAAACAAATTGAAATTGCATATGATGAAAAAAAATTCTATTCTTCGCCAGTGGACTACGGAATAGTAGTATATAATCTTACTAAATTAAAACCAGAAATGTTAACAAAAAATATGCTAAAAAACGAAAATATTAAAGACTATGTTTTAGCATCAGCAAGTTGTTTTCCAACATTTAAAATGAAAAATATTGAAGGAATGAATTATATAGATGGTGGATATTATGATAATATGCCAATAAACTTATGTGCTACACTAGGTGCAACAAGAATAATTGCTGTTGATATGAAAGCAATAGGAATTAAAAGAAAAACTAAAAATAAAAATTTAGATATAACAATAATAACACCTAATAATAAAATAACACCTACATTTGTTTTTGACTCAGATTTGGCTGTAAAAACAATGAAATTTGGATATAATGATACGATGAAAGTTTTTGGAAAATACGTTGGGAAAAAATTCACATATAAAAAGAAATCATTTGAAAAATATAAAAATAAAAAAACAAGTAAAAATAATATAGATAAGATACTATCATATTATCCGTTAAAACATCAAAAAACAATATATGAACTTTTAGTAAGTAGTCAATTACTTGATATAATTGAATATCTTGGGACAACTTTTTCTATAGAAGAAACTAAAATATATAGTATAAAAAAATTTAATAAACTACTTATAAAAAAGTTAAATGAAACACAAACAAAAGAATTTAATATAAAAGATAAATTTAAAACTAAGAAAAACATACAAAATAAAGAGTATGTTAAATATATTACTCAATCTATATATAATCAAGATGAAAAAGTAATAAAAAAATCAATAAATGAAACACCAAAAGAATTTATCTCAGCACTTTATTTATACACAATTTTATAACAAAAGGAGAAACATATGAAAAAAAGAATATTAACAGGAATAAGACCGACAGGAAATCTACATATAGGACATTATTTTGGAGCTGTTCAAAATTGGATAAAACTACAAGATGAATATGAAATGTTTATTGAAATAGCCGATGTCCAAGCCCTTACCGATAACTTTAATAATCCAGAAAAAATAAGAAAAAGTTTAAAAGAATTAACAATAGATTTATTATCAGTAGGAATAGATCCAAGTAAAGTAACTATTTTTATACAATCAATGATACCACAAATTGCAGAATTAACAGTATTTTATTCAAACCTAGTAACTATGTCTAGATTATATAGAAACCCAACTGTTAAGACAGAAATAGCTCAAAAAAAAGAATTATTTGGAAACCAAGGTGAAAGTGTTACATACGGGTTTGTGGGTTATCCAATCAGTCAAGCAGCGGATATAACATGCTTTAAAGGAAGATATATACCTGTTGGAGAAGATCAATTGCCTTTGATAGAACAAACACGTGAAATTGTTAGAAAATTTAATTCAATTTACAATTCTTCGTTAGTAGAACCAGAAGCATTACTTACAAAGGAAAGTAGAATAAAAGGATTAGACGGAAACGAAAAAATGGGAAAAAGCCTTGGAAATGCAATATACCTTATAGATGATGAACAAACAATAACAAAAAAAATAATGTCTGCTTTAACAGATACTCAAAAAATAAAAGCAAATGATCCAGCAAATCCAGATGTATGTATGGTTTATTATTATCATAAACTAGTAAATAAACAAAATGTTAACACAGTTTGTGAGGAATGTAAAAAAGGTACAAGAGGCTGTGTAAATTGCAAAAAGGAATTAATTCAAAAAATGAATGAGTTTTTAAATCCATTTAGGGAAAAACGAAAATATTACGAAAATAATATGAATGAAGTAGATAACATATTAAAAAAAGGAACAAAAAAAGCACAAGAAGAATCGCTACAAACAATAAAAGAAATAAAAAAAGATATGAAAATAGACTATTATGAATAAAATAAAGTAAAAAAGTATTATAAAAGTATTATAGACATTATTTAATATAATACTTTTTTATTTGTATTTAAAACTTTTGTTTTTAAAAATCAAATCTTTGTAAGTTCAAATTTTTATGAATTTAGATTCTTAAAAATCTATGATTTGTTAAGATTTGTGATAGGGAGAATATATGAAAAATATAATTATAAATTTATTAAAGGGTATAGTGATAGGAATTGGAAAGATAATTCCTGGAGTAAGTGGCGCAGTTATAGCAATTAGTTTAGGTGTATACGAAAAGGGTTTAGAAGCAATAACTAAAATTAATAAAGAAAATATAAAATTTTTGATAAATATAGGAAGTGGAATTGTAATATCAATAATATTATTTAGCAAGTTAATATTATATTTTATGAATAATTATTATCTACCAACGATGTTGCTATTTATAGGTCTTATAATAGGTGGTACTTTTGAGCTAAAAAAAAATATCAAATTTGATAGAAAAATCGATATTGTTATACTTTTAATATCAATAATTTTAATGTATTTAATTAGTACATTAGAAAAAAGTCCACAAAATAATGTAATACTTCAAATGAATCTACATACATATATAAAAATGATATTTGCAGGTATATTAGATGCATTTGCAACAGTTTTTCCAGGAATAAGTGGGACAGCACTTTTAATGTTGTATGGATGCTATAACACAATAATGATGGCGATTAGTAATGTATTACAACCCGGATTGATTGTATTTAATTTATTTGTATTAACTTCATATGGAAGTGGAATGTTAATTGGAATAATAATGTTTTCTAAAATCATAACATATTTATTCAAAAAACATTCAAAACAAACAAGTATTTTCATATTAGGGATAAGTGTTTCAACAATATTTGTGCTTTTAAAAGACACAATTGGTATGAGTAAAAATATAATTGAGATTATATTTTCAATATTTTTACTTGTAATTGGATATTTTTTATCAAGAAAAATAATTAAATAACATATCATATATAGAGGTGACACGAATAATGGAAAAAAAGCCAAATGTATTTGTTAATAAAATAAATAAGGTGATACATAATAATGAGAATGTGTATTTTTCGCAGGGAGAAAAAATAGAAAATGAGGAGCAAAAAAATACAACTAATTTTGAACTATCATCAAAAACAATAGAACAAAAAATTAAAGAAATCTTTGATTCTAATACTTATATATACAAAGCAGATGTGGAAATCACGACAAAAGATACTAAAATGACGAAAAGATTAATAGGAAAAAATGGTAAATATTTAATCACAATGGATAATGAACTTATCCCAATAGAAGAAATAACAGATATAAAAAATAAAAACGACTAAAATAAAAAGCGAGGAGACCCGCTTTTTAAAATGTTTAAATGCATTCTACAAATGTATCAGATAAGCATCTTAATGCACAGCAACAGTTTAAATTCATTGTAAAGAAAGAATTAGTTGTTATGTATGGTATATTTGTTTGAGAACTGTCAGGATTAGGAGCTAATACTCTAAAAGTAGCACAACATCCGTCAAGTTTTTCAATTCTAAATACACTAGATGTTGTGGCAGTTTCTTCTTTTTCTATAGGCATACTCCATGGTGTACCATTACCACAACAAGTGTATAACATTACTGGTCTAGTATTGCAACTAACTGTTGAAACGGAACATCCTAAAAATCCTCTATCACAAGTATCTAAACAGCAACTTCCACAATCAGCATTTTTTTGAAGAATTAAAATTACTTTTAATATTTCATTTATGCATTGACATTCGTTAGAATTATCATTATTACACATATAATCCACCCCTCCATTTTGTTTCTAATATAACATATTCATTAAAGATAAATGAGTGTGAATTAAAAACCTATTTTTATTAATATTTTCTATTGTAAAAATAAAATTTTTGTTTTATAATTATAGCAGAATAAAAGGAGGGTATATTTGTGAATAATAATATGAATGATATCTTATTAAAAAATGAGTTAGGAGAAAGTGTGACAGCAAAGGTTTTGAAAATTTTTAAATATAATGATGAAATATATATGTTGTACACATTAAATGAAATAGATCCATCAAATTATATAAAATTATATGGAGTAAAATTGACAATGAATCCATCAACAAATCAAATATCTGCTTCTATGATAGATGATTCTGTATGGGGAAGTATTGTTTCTTTAATAAAAGAAATGGTTAAACCAGTACAGGAAAGAACAAACAATAATTTTATAGATTTAGATTCAAGAAATTTGACTTCTGTTGATTTGATTTCAAAAAGAATTTTCAAAATTAATAAAGATATGGCAGATTTGATTGTAAAAAATTCAACTTTACAACAGAAAACTACTAGTAATTCTAATCAACCTGTTCAATCTGAACAAACAATAAATACTTCAAATATGGTAGCTTCATCTATGGAAACACAGGCAAACTTAAATGTAGAGGCAACACAAGCTTCAACAGGGCAAATTCCAAGTAGCCAAAATAATTTGAATCAAAATCAGGTCTCACAAGAGTTAGATTATAAGGTATTATATGAAGAGCAAACAAAAAATATTGAAACCTTAATGCAAGAAATAAATAATTTGAAAAATAAATTATCTGATATTGAAAATATATTAAAGGGTTAACACATAAGTTTAACTCTTTTTTCATAGAATTTTATAGAGGTGAATATATGAAGAATGCAATTAGATATTACTACAACATGAATGTAGATGATATTCACCAAAATAATAAAAATTACAGATTTTATTACAATGGATACTTATATGTTTTAACATTATATGAAGATAATATAGAAAAAATAAATGAAATTTATAATATGCATGTAAACGTTTTGCAAACAGGCTTGTACTGCCATCAGATTATTTTAAATATAGAAAATATGCCATTTACTAAATTGAATGAAAAAAACTATATTTTACTGAAAGTTTTAGCAAATAGCGAACAGGTAAGCAAAAAAATTGATCTAGATGATATTATTTACTTTTCTAAATCATACGTTTTTCAAAAAAATAATAATATGGTAAAAAAGAGTTGGATAGATTTATGGAGTGTAAAGACAGACTATATTGAATATCAAATTAATCAATTTGGAATAAAGTATCCAATAATCAGTGAGGGTGCAAGTTATTATATAGGTATGGCGGAAAATGCTATATCATATTTGGTTAATAATAAGTTAAATGAAGAATTAACATATTACATTGCTCATAGAAGATTAAGCATAAATTCGACTTTGTATGATTTATATAATCCAATTAATTTTATTGTTGATTATTCTGTCAGAGACGTTTGTGAATATGCTAAAAATGTGTTTTTTGATAATAAAGAAAAATCATATATGGTATACGAATATATAAAAAATGCAGGTTTTAATTATGATGAGATTATATTATTACTGGCAAGATTTTTGTATCCTACATATTATTTTGATATGATTCAAGATTGCATTGACAATAAGAAGCAAGAAAATGATTTATGGGAATGTATTAGAAAATATGTTTCGAGGGTTGATGAATATGAAGCATATTTAAAAAATATTTTTGAATATTTTAGCCAGGTTTACAACATAGAATTAGTAGAATGGATAATTACAAAAAAATAAAACATGTATTACAGTTGTTAATCCATGTTATTGATGTTTATAACCTGCTTGACCTGTGGAACCTCTTCTTTTATAGCGTCTTCGATTACGTCTTTTACAGTAAAATCAATCAAATGACAATTTGAACATGCACCCATCATTTTAATATATACTATATTGTCTTCATATTTTACAAATTCTATATCCCCACCATCATTTATTAAGAAGGGACGTATTTTGTCAATTACATCGATTATTTTCTCTTTTTCCATAATATTATCACCTTTTTCTGAAATATTTCATTCTAATTATACATCAAAATATTAAATTAGCAAAGAGTAATTATTATTTCAATTATATTATTATATGTTATTTATATGTTATTATTTTTTTCATATTTTTATAGTGCACTTCTTTTTTACTATAATTTACATATTAAATCATACGTGTTATAATTTAAACGGAGTGTGATTTTATATGAAATATAAAATTGGAAAAATAATAAAAGGAACTGTGAGTGGGATTGAAAATTATGGAATTTTTGTTTCGTTTGATCAGCTTTATAGTGGGATGATACATATTTCCGAAATATCCAACGATTTTGTTAAAAACATACATAATATAGTCAGAGTTGGTGATACTATATATGTTAAAATAATAGATATAGATGAAAAAATGAACCATTTATCTTTAAGTATAAAAGATATAAATTATAGGGATACTGGTTTTCAACGTAAGAGAAAAATAAATGAAACAAACCTTGGATTTACTACTTTGAAGAGTAAATTACCTGAATGGATAAAAAAAAGTTTAAAAAAATAAATAAAATATTATAATACTATTGACAAATTATTATATAAATGGTATATTTAATTACGTCAATGTTTTGGGCGATTAGCTCAGTTGGTTAGAGCACTTGCCTTACAAGCAAGGGGTCATAGGTTCGAGTCCTATATCGCCCACCATTAATGCCGGAATAGCTCAATTGGTAGAGCAACTGACTTGTAATCAGTAGGTTGTGGGTTCAAGTCCTATTTCCGGCACCACTTTAATGGAGGGATAGCGAAGTGGTCAAACGCGGCAGACTGTAAATCTGTTCCTTCGGGTTCAATGGTTCAAATCCATTTCCCTCCACCATTTCTTAGGTTAGATTGCCTCGTAGCCAAGCGGTAAGGCACCACACTTTGACTGTGGCATGCGCTAGTTCGAATCTAGCCGAGGCAGCCACTATATTATGTCCCGTTAGCTCAGTTGGTAGAGCATTTGACTTTTAATCAAAGGGTCACAGATTCGAGTTCTGTACGGGACACCATTTTGTAAGTTTACCTTCAATAATTAGTATTGAAGGTTTTTTTCAATAAAAAAAGTTTTTTTTGAAAAAAATAGTAAAAAACTATTGCCAAAATGAATAAGATGTAATATAATTAAATAGTCTTATATTTATATGTAAGAATTGAACGATGCCTGAGTGGCGGAATTGGTAGACGCACAGGACTTAAAATCCTGCGAAGGTCATACTTCATGCCGGTTCAAGTCCGGCCTTAGGCACCATTTATTTTTTTATTGAATGTTTAGGTTTTGGAGAAATACCCAAGTCTGGTTGAAGGGACCGGTCTTGAAAACCGGGAGGTCGGAAACGGCGCGGGGGTTCGAATCCCTCTTTCTCCGCCATTCATAGTTTTTATTATAATATCGCGGAGTGGAGCAGCCTGGTAGCTCGTTGGGCTCATAACCCAAAGGTCGTAAGTTCAAATCTTGCCTCCGCAACCATAATGGTTCCGTGGTGTAGCGGTTATCACGTCTGCCTGTCACGCAGAAGATCGCGAGTTCGATTCTCGTCGGAACCGCCATTTATTTGGCTTCATAGCTCAGTCGGTAGAGCAAAGGACTGAAAATCCTTGTGTCATTGGTTCGATTCCAATTGAAGCCACCATATAAGATTATATTAGGTGTGTACCCAATAGTTAAGATGCGCTCGTAGCTCAGCTGGATAGAGTATTTGGCTACGAACCAAAAGGTCAGGGGTTCGAATCCCTTCGGGCGCACCATTTTAACGGGAAATGGCTCAACTTGGTAGAGCACTTGGTTTGGGACCAAGGGGTTGCAGGTTCAAATCCTGTTTTCCCGACCATTTAGATTATAAAGCCTTGTAAACCAAGGCTTTTATAATATATTGATATTCATAACCCTTATAAAACACTTAAAAACCTGCAATCCCCTTGGGGAAAGCATAAATTATTTGTTTTGTTTCATACGATTTAGGATGATAATAGCCTTATCTTCATCCTTAGGAATCATATGAGAATAAGTATTGAGTGTCATATTTATATCAGAATGACCTAAACGTTCCGAAATAACAGTAATAGGTACATTCATAGATAACAATAGGGATGCATGACTATGTCTAAAGTCGTGTATCCTTATTTTTTTGACTTCAGCAATCTCACAATACTTATCCTTCTTTCTACCAATTGTAGATGGCGATAACGGATTTAAACCACCGAATATAAACCAACCATCTTCAAAACCATCAAACTTTTGATAATATGACTTTAATTCATTCAATTTACTAGTCAATTCATCATCAAGTTTAACTTGCCTTATACTCTTATCAGTCTTAGGAGTATTAATAACACGTTTATTATCAACAACTTCCTTAGAAATAGTCTTAGTAATATCTAAATAACCATCCCTAAAATCATTCCAATTCAAAGCTAGAACTTCACCTTGTCTTAAACCATTATAGTATAAAGTTTCAAATAAAACTTTGTAAACAAAGTTATCAACATAATTAATAAATTTAGAAAACTCATCAATAGTCCAAAAATCAACTTTTTTAGGTAACTCAGTTTTCTTTCTGAAATTAACAGTCAAAGAAGCAATATTATCCTTTAAACCATAAAACCTAATCGCATAATTAAATATATTAACCATCGCACCATGCAAACTAGAATTATACTTATGTTTAAAACCTTTCTTCTCAATCTCTATCTGCCACTTTAAATAAACACTATTAGTAATCTTATTAATCTTATAATCCTTAAAATAAGGTAATATATGATTTTTGAACCTACTTTCAACAGATCTAAATGATTGAGCTTTTAACTGTAATTCCTTAGAACTCCTATATTCAACCCATAAATCATAAAAAGTAATCTTAGATTTATCAGACTTATCACTCATCTTGAAATCAATTTCAGCTTGTTGTGCCTCCTTCTTAGTATTAAAGCCTTTTCTCTCAAATTGTTTCCTATTTCCATACACATCATCAGCATATGTTCTAAACTTCCATTTCTTAGTCTTCTTATCTTGATATACTGGCATAACTTAAAGCCCTATTATTTAAACTAACCTCAGTATTTGCCATACTAACAATATAATCTAAATCAAGACCTAGAAATTCAATAACTTTTTTAGTAGGAACAACAATAGTTTTACCAATAGGTAGTCTTTTACCATCCTTAATAATTTCTTGTTCAATCATATTTCTAATCTTAATAGCACTATCTCTACCACAATTCGCAATTAGACTAATTTCCTTAACATTAGACCATGGTTTTGATATTAATTGATATAACTCTAAATAGGACATTTTCTTCACCTCTAATCCTTATGGCAATAAGTTGCCATAATCAATATACACTTGTTTACTATAAATGTCAACTAGTTTCCAAAAAATATTTATTTTTCGTTTTACGTATGCTATAATCTATTTAGAAAGCGTGTTGAAAATATGAATAATAATACTAATATTGGAGAATTAATAAAAAAAGCAAGAAAAGAAAAAGGCTACTCAGCAAGAGAATTAGCCAAACTTTGTGATATAAGTCATACAGAAATAAGTAATATTGAAAAAGGACTTAGAGTAAAACCTGCAATACTAACACTAAAAGGATTTGAAAAATATCTAGATCTAGACTTCAAAGAACTAGCACAAGCAGTGGGATATGCACCAGAAACAATAGAATATGGAGATAATAATGTAATAGTATCATTTGAAAGATATGATAAAAAAATACAGGAATTTGAAACAAAAATAAAAGAATTAAATGATGACCTACTAATAAAAAAACATCTAGGAATAGATATAAAAGAATATTATGATTTAGTATTTGATTACTTAAAATCACAAAAAAATATAGATGAAAAACTAATGAAAAAAGCAGAATACATATATGTTCTATTAGATAACCTAATGGAAGAGTATGCTAAGAAAAATAATTAATAAAAAATGTAAAATATATATGTAAAATCTATTTAAAGTTATTGGATTAATATATTAAAAAATTATTTATGTGTTATACTATGAATAGGAGGTACTATGGGATTATTTGGTATGTTTAAGAAAAAAGAAGAAACACAAGATTTAAGTAAAAAATATTTATCTATTGCAGATAAAAGATATGATGAAGAAGATATGTTAAAAAGAAAAGATTTATATGAGATATTTAAAAAGTATCAAGGATATGAAAAAACAATTGACTTATCTGATAGTAAAGAAGTAAATAAAAAGATTTCAAGTATGATGTCAGAATTATCTAATTTAAAAATTGTTTGCAAAAATTACAATGAGTTTCAAAATGAGATTGATTATAAAAGTATTACACTTGAGAAAATCAATACTTTAAATCTAACAGAATGTATGGCTTTTATTACATTTATCCAAAGACAAGATTATATGTCAGGTGGAAATGCATATGTTTATACAAATAATACTAAAAATGGATTTATACCACAAACAATAAATAGAATAATTAGTATATATGAAAGTAGAGGACAATAATTATGGATGAACAAATAAAAAAATAGTAAAGAATGGTGAAAAGGAAAAAAAGGGTGGAATAATTAGTCTTTCAATTTTCTTGATTTTTACAATATTAATAGCTCTTATTAGTATTTTTGTACATGAAATTATTACATTACTAGTTGTATTTATCGTTATAGATTTAATATTTGTATTTATGATTGTTGATGGAAATAATCATATAAAAAATCCACAAAAATATATACAAAATACTATCCAAAATGCAAATTCATCAACTAATTTAGTAAAAAATGGTAATTCTGCATTTAGTGGGTATAAGTCAAAATGGGCTTGGGATGATGCTGCAAAGGAATATTTACAATTAGTTGGAAAAAATAGTATAGATAATCTTACTGAAGATGAAAACGATAAAATATATGAATATGCATCAATGCCTGCTGTATATTTTCTAATGTGGTTAGTTGATAAAAATTATATGTCGGAGAATTTTTATCAAGATATGAATAAAGATGAAATTAATAAATTAAAGATGAGACAAATATCTCCTGTCGAATTTTTTGTACATAATATGGATTGTAGTCTTGTTCGTGATGAAATATCAGAAACTATTCTCCCTTTTGTAGATAGTTATTTTGAATCTGAACATGGAAGAAATTATATAAATTTAAGTAATATAAATGTGTCAGATTATTGTGAATGTATAAAAAATGATAAAAACTTTATTTTCTGTATAGATTTTTCTTGGAGTACTTATGATAAAGTAAGCGAAAAAATAAATAGTGCATACAATAATTTTAAAAATGAGTTAACTAAATAAAAATAAGATTATATTTAAGGAGGAACTATGGGATTATTTGATATGTTTAAGGAAAAGAAAGAAAAAAACAATAATACACCAGAGAAAGAAACTAAAACAGATGAGGTATTCGGCAACATTTCTAGATTAGGACAAGTAAGTGATTGGTATACTGAAGAATATAAGTTGAACTTATTTAATAATGAATATAAAGTACAGATTGCTATTGAAGTAAAAGATGATGATAGTTCAATAACAGACAAGCAACATATAGCTGGTAAAAAATTTATTGAAAATATTGATGAATATCAAAAGACTATAACAAATGAAATAATGAATTTTTTTAATACAGATGATTATAATAAAGTCTATAATTCAATATTGGTTGATTCAGTTCGTATTTCAAGAATTGGAAATGTATGTGTTTTGATGAATTGTCTTGAAGATGCAGATGAATCTTTATTTTCTGGAATAGCAAAGGATGTTATATTCACAGATTCATTTGGTATTAAAATATATCCAGAAGTAAAAATATTACCTAATGAAGATGAAGTAACAATTAATGCTTTTGATTATTAAAATATAATAATTTAATTAATTTAAAAGGAGGAACTATGGGATTATTTAGTATGTTTAAGAAAGAAAGTAATAAAAAACCTGATATATCAGAAATAGCATATGATTATGATGGGTATGATATAGCATTTGAAAGTGGTAAAACTGATCCAAAATTATATGAACAAATAAATAATATTGTTACTAATAATAATTTTGATATTAATAATATAAGTGAGTATAAGAATTTAAATATTAATTCTGATAATGACACATTTTTAACATTTTATGATTCTTGGTTAGAAGAATTAAGAAATAATAATTATGTTATATATTTAGATAATTCTCTTAATATAACTGATTTTACTAATAAAATTAATTTATTGTTAGAAAAGATAAATTCTGATAAAAAAATAGATGTTAATTTAATTGTAGATAAATATAAAGAAGAATTAAATAAATATTCTTTTATGGATAATGATATTGAAGATAATTTTAATTACGATGTACTTGAAGCAAATATAGTAGTCCAAGAGCTAAGAAAAATTGGATATGAACTAATTAATTTCTTTATTGGATATGATAATAATGATAAAACTATTATCAAGATTGAAGATATAGAAAAACTAAAAGAAATAGAAACTAAGATTAAGTAATGGAGGAGTCACTAGTTATGGAGAATAAAAATAATCTAGGAACAATATTAGAAAATCTAGATTTGAATAATAATTTACAAGAATTAATAGAGGAAATAGTTGAAGAAAATTTTAGAGAATTAGATCAACCACTTTATGATGAACAAGGTAATTTTATATATAATAAAACACTTGTAGAATTCTTAAAGTCTGATGAAGGTGTTGTTTCTTTATCAAATGATGAATTTAAATTAGTACTTGATATGTTGGTAAAAGATATACTTCATAGAATAGAAGCAAAAGGGAATTCTCATATAAGAGCTACTGAGGGAGCTTATGATGAAGAAAATAGAAGTTATTATGGTAGTTCTGAAAGTGCATACTGGCATTTGTTAGAACAATATTTAGATGATTTTAATTATAATAAAAGTATGTCAGATTTTTATGTTGAATACTTGGATGAAAAAAATAAAGGTTCTAAATAATAACTAAGGGAATTAAAACATTCCTTTTTTAGTGAGAAAAAAGATAATAAGAAATTTGATTAGGGGATTGGGGATTTCCCAATAATATGAGGAAAATGACTCGGTAGGAGGAACTTTCCAATGCTTGCTAATTATAAAAACGATTACGTATAATATTACATAATCGTTTTCTTTATCTACAAAAACTTCTATAATTTCTTTTTTAAAATTAATAACTCCACTATAAATAATACTATTAATATATATGTTTGTAATAATTTTATATGTTTTGTAATATTAAATATATTGCCCATAGTAAACAATTATTTATCAACTACTTCAAATTCCAACGGATCATAATTAACAATTTTAAGGTTATACTTAATAAATAATACTTTCGCAGCCATAGGAATCAACTTCATAATAGAATCATGATAATTACATAACATCTCCAAAGAAGAATAAACATGACTATAAAAAGGCGACTCACATAAACACTCTTTGTAATAGCATTCCTTTAAATAAAAAGCCACAACATCAGGAAGAATATACTCAATCATATACTTCTTAAAATGTTCATCAATTGGAACAATCCTATCAAAAAACTCACCATCAGAAACACTCTTACCATTTAAAATCATCACAATCATCCTCCCAACTCATAACAATATCCTTATTCATCCTAACTAAATTATTAATAACTGATGCCTTAAAATAAGAAAACCTATTACTAATCCTATTCATATCCTCATCAACACCTTTATTACAATTCCACTTACCAATAACATAACTAATAACAGTAATAACTTGTTTATACTCATACTGACACAATAACTCATCAAACAACTCACTATATCTATATAAATCCAAATCACTATAATCAATAAAACCTCTTTTAACTAACTCATTTATTATTGGATTTAATGATTTATCTAATTTATCTTTGTTATTAGTACTTATTACATTAGTATTTATTTGAGTGTCATCCAGGGTAGACCCAATGTCCGTAATCACTTCTTGGGTACACGGTACCTCATAAATGTTATATTCATAATAAAATCTACCATGAGAACCCTGTTTTCTAAAACAAACAAGATAATTATTAACCTCTAACTCCTTCAAAATAGACTTAACAGCCTTAACACCTTCCATAGAAACACAAGATAACCCCTTAATCGAATAATTCCAATCAGAAGGCAAAGAAAGCATATAAGAAAGCAATCCCTTAGCCTTAAAAGATAAATTTCTATCCTGTAAATGATAGTTACTCATAACTGTATAATTCTTTGTTTTATTAATTCTAAAAACCTCTGACATAAAATAACTCCTTTCCAGCCCTTAATAAGCCCTTAAAAAATTAAAAACTAAGTGCTTTAAACAGAAATGAGTAGTACTAAAACGCAAAAAAACCTACTATTTCTAGTAAGTTATGAAATATCAAAAACTCTCTAATTTGTCCTGTTTTCCCGACCACGTTGATTTTAAATTCTTATGAAAATAGGAATTTTTTTTTGATTTTTTATATTAAAAAGCAATATCAGTCTATGGATATTTCTTTAAATAATTTTTCTATTTCATATTTATTAATACAAAATTTTGTTCCATGATCATATAATTGACCAAATTTTTTGCCAGACTTATATATTCCAATTGAAAAACATACTCTAATTTTATTTTTATTTATTAATTCTAAAAAATTATTAAAACTTTTTAGTTTATAATATTTTATAGTATTATATTTAAAATATAATTTACCGTTAATAATTGTTTTTTCTGCATATATAATTGCAATTTTATTTAATTTTCTTTCTAATTTTTCTTTTAACATATTAAAGCTCCAGCTTGTTTTGTTATCAATTAAATTTAAGTTAGAATCATATACATTTAATTCAATCACATTTTCTTTATAGTTGATGTATAACTTAAAATATAAGTTATTAAATTCATTTATTTTTAATTTTGAATATACTGAGGTTTGGAATATATTATAGTTTGGAAAATCTTTATCTGAATATCCGTATTCATCGTTTATTCGCTTTATTTCATATAAAAAGCTATCTGGAGTTGCATTAAAAAGTGAAATGTACTTTTCTTTGTTGCTATATTTTACTTTTAATTCTATATCTTTAAAATCAGGAATTTCGAAATTGTTAGTTTGTATATTTAATAATTTTTCAAAAGTTATTCCTCCTGCTCCATTTCCATTTCCTTGACTCAAAATCCAACCGTTATTTTTGATTTTGTTGAATTTTTTATTTAATTCAAAAAATGTTTTCAATATATCATCCTTTCTTTTGTTACTACTAATAATATACTTTGTTTTTGTATAATTTCCTTTTATTAAATTTAAAGTTAGCTAATTGAAAACAGAAAAGCTATAAAAAAATTACTTTTTAATGCAAAGTAATTTTTTGTTTCTATGCTCCAAAATCATTTTGATAACTTATTAAATTTACGCTATCAATGCCTTCGACTTCTTTGAATATATCCATAAGTTTTAAATAATTTTTATCTGATATTTCAAAAGACAATTCAACCTTATCTTTTGTGATTGATTTGCTTTTAATTTTATGTTTTGGAATTTTTTCTATCATCTTTTCTATTTTAGCATCTATCCTAGAGTCATATCTAAGTATCATTAAGTATTGCGAATTTGCTTTAAATCCCAAAATATAACTAACATAATATAATAAACCTAAAGCAACAGAACTTATTATGGCTATTAAATATAATCCGGCCCCAGCCATTATACCGGCTGTTATTCCCCAAAACATAAATCCAGTGTCGACAGGTTCTTTAACAGCGGTTCTAAATCTAACGATTGATAAGGCACCAACCATTCCAAGTGAGAGTGCTAAATTAGAGTTAATTGTTCTAATTATAAGCGCTGTAACCATTGCAAGTAGTATTACACATAAGGAAAATGATTTTGAGTAAACAACACCATTATAAGTTTTTTTATAAATATAAATTATAAAAACTCCAATTATAAATGCAGTTATAAGTGACAATACTATTTTATCTATTGATATTGTTCCTGTAAATTCATTTATAACACTTTTTTTTACTAAATCAACAAAATTCATAAATCTTTAAATCTCCTTTTCAAATGTTTTATTATTTTTTTATATATCTAATATAATTATCTATTATTTTATTATATAAATCAATGATTTTTACGAATTTTAATAAATATTTATTTTATACTTCTACAAAGTGCAAATTTTGATACTGCTTGTCTATACATCGGAATTGTTTGCAAAATTATAGAAATATGTTCTGGTAAAACTTCATTAAATTTAACTTCTAAAACTACTTCATTATTATCAATAACATCATATGTAATTCTATTCATATTAAATAAATTACAATTATATAGTCCTGATTTTATTCTTTCATCGAAAGTTATTCGTACTTCGGAAATGTGATATGTATAAGCAAGGCGTTTATAATCAACAATTACAGAAGGTTTTAATCCAAACACTTTGATATCAGTGATAAATTCTTTCATTAAACTGTTATTAAGTAATTCTTTATCAATATTATCAAATTGATTTGTTAATAAATTGATACAATTTTCTTTACTTATTTTTAGTTGATCCTTTGATGTCATATTATTATGTTTCCATTTTCTTTCTAATCGGATAAAAGAGGAATCATTGTTATATATTCTTATTCTATATTTTTTTCTGTATAGAACCCCATCAATTTTTTCATAATAAGCTGTTGAATTGATATCATCGAAATACAAACTTCTTATAAAGTAAGTGTTATCTAAATTTACAGAATTTTTATCTATATTCATAGCAAGCGCTAGTCTTTGCTTTAAAATCAAACTCATTTGTTTACTTATTATGAATTTTATTTCATGTCTATATTTTCTTGTATTCATATATCTAATCACCAAAGTATTCTTTCATTTGTGTGCTTGACAAGCCAAACTGCGTTTTAGTTTGTGATAATAAATAATCTTCTCTTTTATCGATGTATTCTTTTAAGTTATCAATATTTTCGTTCCATTCCTCTATTGATGAACCCCATCTTTTCATATCTCTTTCCATTTCGGGAGCTAATTTATTGTATATCTCGTCTAACTTTTTTAATATATTTTCTTTTTTCCATGTGTTTTTCATGTTATAGCTTAGTCGTTCTAAAAAAATCTTTTTGAATGTATCATTTTTCATCATATTTCTCATAAGCGAAGTATCTAAATTATATCCTTCTTGCATTCCATTTGGGTTTAAAATGAAGGAATAATAGTTGTTTCTGTAGTTATACCATGCATAATCTAAATCATAAAATATGAAGTGTAATTTTCCATTATCAACATCTTTATGTGAAAAAAACCTACAATTTATTATATCATTGTTAGTTACATAAAGTTCAGCTATCCAATAATCTGCCATGTTCTCAATGTTTATTTTTTCCTTAATGTAGTCATAATTTTTTTGCAATGCCATATTGTTATTGTTAACATAATTAAGTATGGAAGTATAAAATTTAGATGTTCCGACAGTAATTGCATTATCAATTCTCATTATATTAGCATCTTCTTCATTTACATTATAATGATTTGATATAAAAGTTTCATCAACTTTTTCTCTTATATTATATATACCGTGATATTCACCGTTTATGTAAAGAATTACCGATTTGTAGGCTTGTACATCTACAGATGTATACTCATCAACCATTGAAGTGCCTAGGATGTCTCGTAGAAACGTTGTTTTATAATCCTGAGAACCAGATCTTAAAACTAATGTATCAAATGACGAAAAATCTCTGTCATCAAATACTTTATAGTTAAGTTTGGCCTTTCCATATTTTTTTTTAAATTTTAAAGCATAACTTTTTTTAGGCAATGATCTAGTCGAACCACCAAATAGTTTTATTCCACAAGGAATACTGAAACTCTTGCCATTTTCATAGAGTTCTGCGTATGCACTATATTCTATGTTCGAATTAGTATTAGCTTCTAAAGTCCTAAATTCGTTTGGATTTAGCGAAACAGACATGACAGGAAGTGTATGATTTTCATTCACTATATAACTTTTAGTAACAACATTACTTTGTACCTTTCCATCCTCCTTTGATATTACTTTTAATACACTAGTTTTTTTTATAAAAAGAGGACTTTTATATACATTCGAAGATGTTGTAGGTTTACTTCCATCTAATGTATAGTAAATAGTCCCAGGAGCATTTATGGTTATTTCTACAGAATCAACGTTGTTATAAATTCCAGAAGAAATACTTACAAGCGGTGTTGCAGAAATTTCTCTAGTTCCAGTATTATTTGATTTGTTAGGAGTAGGTGAACTAATATAGTAGAATCCGTGCTGACCTCTACCATAACTATATCCATTTGGTATATTAGAAATCATTACAGAATCAATAATATTATTATCTTTAAACAAATATAATGATTCTATCTTTGAAAGTTTGAAGTTAGTATGTATATATGAATCATTTGTGAGATTTGAATCTCCAGATAACATTACAATATAATATTCACCAGACTTAAGTGTTTTATCAGGTAAATTAAACATTTTTGTGTCTTTACTAGATAAATTGTAATTTTTTAAATTTATTTCATGATTTGAATTATTTTTTAATTCAACCCAACTATAATAGTTATTACCGTTTTGTGGCATATATGAGTAATTATTATTCATAACCTCATTAATTATTAAATCATCAGGTGTACTAATTTTCTCGTTAAATTTTTCGACCCCGTTGTTATCGTTAGAATAACCTGGACTTATAACATTTGACTCTACAAATTGATTGTTAACTTTTATCATAGCTATTCCATTTTCAAGGTTTTTATATTCTTGTTTTTCGATAATTTTACCATTTTTTCCTAGTATAATAACCCCATTTTTTGAGTTTAATTTAAAATTTGTTTCTATTATATCATTGTTCTTGTTTTTGCCAGACGTGTATAAAACTACAACTTCATTAGGTTTTAATATTTTATCAGGAAGATTATATTTAAATATTGAATTCATATTATTAGTATCATCAGATGATGACAATGTATAATTTTTTAAATTTATTTCCTCATCACCGGTGTTGGTAAGTTCAATATATCCTAAAAATTGATCATTAATTTTGAAATTCCCGTTATTTTTAGGTAAAAACTCCGTTATTTTTAATATATCTTCTTCTCCATTAAGACTTTCAATATATTTATTATATCCTTCAATTGTATTAGCAAATCCAGGAGTAACTTGTTCAAAAGTGTGCCAATTTCCATTCAAATCTCTTCCCATAGAAGTATTTTTATCTAAATTTGTTGTTTCGACTGCATCAATTACCTTTCCGTTTGCATTTGTTAGTGCTATTGTTTCTCCGCCACCACTTTTGAGTTTAAAAGGTGCATATAATCCATTTTTTTGAGTTCCGCATAGATTAACAATTAAGTATTCATTGCTTTTAATTGTAACTTCAGGAAATGCCCACTTAGATTTTTTCTTTTCATCGCTTAATCCATAGTTTTTTAAATTAATATCATTAGCTGTGCCATTATATAATTCTATAAAGTCACATACACTACCATCTTCAGAAGAATATACTCCATCATTTGAGGTTACTATTTCATTAATCAATAGTTTTGAAATAGTATTATTTCCATTTTCTTCTAAGTCTTTAGTTTCTAACTTATTATTTTTACTTATGAACAAGCTTAATAGTATAAACAAAATTATAACCAAAAAACTAATCAAAAAGAAAAGTTTATTTTTTTTTAATTCCTCTTTTTTTATATCAAACATATAACACAACCTCTTACTTTTATTAATCAAATAAATCTTATCACATAAAATTAAATATATCAATAATACAAAAATATAAAATTAAAAAAATATATATCAAAAATTTAAAATTCCTATCTGGAAAAATTTATATTTTGTACTCTATTATTTAAGTATACACATTATATATTCAAAATTGTTGATAAAATAGTTAGTGTTGACATGAGGTAATTAAAGTGTTACTATAACTTCATCAAATTTGCTTATATTGAATTACTATTTACTATATAATGATGAATATGTTAATTGATTTAAAAATTTCAAATATCATAACCTTCGTATATTTCTTATTCCAATTATGGAAATAAACAATAAGTCAACAATAATTTGATATAAATTTAATATAAGTAAAACTTGTGAAAGGATTTAAATATGAAAAAATTAAAAATAAATAAATCTATTTTAAATAAGAAGACTAAATATGTTTTGGTTAGAGAATGTACTGTAATGACAGCGTTAGGAATTACATTTGTGGCAAGTTGTTTTTCTACATTTATTGATGCTCAAAATAAAAGTTCACAAAAAAATGAAGAGTTAGAAAACAAAACAAGTGTTTCTTTAGAAGAAAATGCTTCTCCTAAATACTTTTTTGAAAATCGTGAAAATAATACTGTGGAAAAAAATTACAAAGTTATAAAACTAGAAACACATCTAGGAATGTATTCAGATATGTATTTAGAAAAATATTTAGGGCCATATCAAGATCAAGTTGAACTGAGTAAACTATCTGGATTGAGTGAATTAGAACCATGTGTTGATTTAGACAAAAAAAAGTTTATCATGCCACATAACGCCTTAAAAGTAATAAAAGAATGTAACGTGTTATTACAAAGGGATTATTACATCCGAAATGAATTAACAGACCAAAAATTGAAAATTAAAAAATAGTTAATAATAGTGTCTAGCATTTAAACATCAAACTGATTAATGAGCTAACAAATAGGTTAACGAGCAAACTAACTGAGCTAAACTAAACACTTAAAAATAAAATTTATTAACTACTTTTTTTTTTACTCTTTTTATTGTATACTAAATAATAGAATAGGGGCTTGATAATATGATTTTAAGAAAACCATATGCATTTTTTATTAAACATTTTAGATTTTTTCACTTTGTTATGCTTATTTTTTTAGGATTAATTGTATATAGAACAAATATAGTAAGAACATTTTTTAATGAATATTTGAACGCTGTAGCATATATAATCCCAGAAAATATTGCAAGTTCTATGTTTACAAATACGACTTACATCTGGGGAGTAATCGTCATCTTATTTTCAATTATAGTTTTTGTTGTAATGAACAAGAAAGAAAAACCGGTTCTATTTTATGGATTAAACATATTATTAGTTATTTCTACATTAGTATTTTTAACTTATTCAAGAGTAATAGTTTATAGATTGCAATCAGAACTTGTATCTGTTCAGGTTTTAAGAGCCCTTAGGGATATAGGAAATATTTTATTTATGGTTCAAGCAGTTTTTTTGATTGTTACATTTGTAAGAGCAATAGGCTTTGACATAAAAAAATTCAATTTTAGTAAAGATTTGCAAGAATTAAATATTAGTTCTGAAGATTATGAAGAATACGAAGTACAATTTAACTTTGATAAAAATGAATTTAAGAGAAATATAAGAAAAAACATAAGAGAATTTAAATATTTCCTTCTAGAAAATAAAAAAATGATAATTATTTTTACATCTATATTTATAATGGTAGTATTCTCATTTATTTATCTTAATTTTTGGAAATTTTCTAAAAAAGTAAACACTAATTCATTTTTTACAACATCTGATTTTTCAATGAAAATAACAAATTCATATATAACACAAAAAAATTATAAACAAAAAAATATTTCAGATAACTATTTAGTAGCTGTTTTATTAGAAACAAAAAAATCTAATAATAAAATAAATACTTCAAAAACTCAATTAAGAGTTGGAAAAGGAATATATTATCCAATAGATTCAAAATATAAAGAAGCATTATCTGATCTAGGTACAGTATATGATTCACAAAAACTAGAGAATGATTCAAATAAGTTTGTATTGATATATGAAATTCCTGTAGCCCTAAAAGATAAAGAAATGTCATTTGTATATCTAGATAATTATACTAGAACATTGTTTGGAGAAAAATATACAGAATATAAAATAAATTTAAAACCTACAAATATAGATGAAAATATAACTACAAAAGAAACAGAACTTGAAAATAATTTAGAATTTAATAATGATTTTATTAAAGGAAACTTAACTATAATGAATTATGAATTAAATGATTTATTTACTAAAAAATATAACACTTGTATAACTAAAACAGAGTGCTACGACTTAAATGAGTATTTGCAACCATCATTTACTGGATATGAAGATAAAACAATATTAAGAATTAACGCAACTTTAAATTATGATGGATCTTCAAGTATTAATGATGATTTAATATCTTTAATTTCTAAGTATGGTCAAATTGTATATACGATAGGTGATAAAACATATACATCAAATAATATTACAGCAACAAACTTTGAAATAAAAAAAGATAATCAAAACTATTATATGGAAGTTTCTAAAAAATTAAAAGATGCAACAAAAATAGATATTGTTCTTAATATAAGAAATAATAAATATGTTTATAATTTAAAGAAATAAATTAACAAGTAGATTTAATTCTATTTGTTTTTTTATAAAGGATTAAAAAAGTTTATTAAAATATCAGAGATTATTGAAAACAATAATTTAGTTAACAATGATAATTTATATGATATTTTTAATCAATTAAAGAAACAAAATGTTTTAAAATCAGAAGATTCAATTAATGAAATAAAATATTTGGAAAAACTTGAGTATATAGATTCTAACTTAGCTACTAAGTTAAAACAAGTTGTAATGGAAAATGATGGTAATTTAGATGATGTATTAATTATGGAATCATTAAAAACACTGGCAAATAAATCTAATAATTTAAATAATACTACAAAAAAATCATTATAGATAAAAAAGCAAATAGTTATTTTACCTATTTGCTTTATTGTTTTACTAAAACTTTTTGATGAGCTCTATCATATATGCCAGTTTCATCTATAATTTTAAGTGCAAGATCTACTGAAGGCGACTCTATAGGGAATACTTCTATTTCAGGCATATTATGTTCATATACTAACATTAATATATCAGCCATATCATTTTTGCCCCAACTTTGATTACATAATTTTTCCACAGTTTTATAATCACCTTTTTTATATGCATTTTGCATATTATTTAATGTTTTAGCTAAATCTTTATCTGCCATTATTTTTGAGTAATCATAATATATTTTATTATCAATATCTGTTTGAAATATAAAAGTTATATTTACTGCAGTAATGTCTAAGTCATTTTTTGTATAAGGTTTTAATATTTTTTTTAGTGAATTATCATTTATATATTTTTCATTAAGTAATGTAACTAATAGTATTCTTTCAATATATGAATCTGTTTCGTAATTTTCATATTTTCCTGTATCTAAATTAGCATATGTATGATATTGTACAAAAGGACCAGCAATAGAAAAATAAAAGTTTTCAGTAGAACTCATAAAATCATTATAATTATTTATATTTTGCTTTGTTAATTCGATTGTGTTATTTGATTCAAAATTGTTGTAATATCCAGTGATTTCATCAGTTTTTGTTTCATATTCAATTGGTTCTTCTTTTTTTGTAGTAGTTGTTTTTGTAGTAGTTTGAGTTACTTTAGTAGTAACTTTTGTTGTTGATTCAACAAGTTTTTCAGTAGCAGGAATGTTAGCTGTAACAGGACTAGGTGTAATAATAACTTCATTTGTAGTAGTTGTAATTGTTTCAGGTACTTTTGTAGTTGTAGATGTAGTAGTAGTTTGTGTTGTAGTTTCTTTTTTGGTAGTTTGAGTCTTATTTGAAGTAGTAGAATAACTAGAAGTATTGTTGGTTTGTATAGTTGTAGTAGAAACACTACTTAATATAGATGTTTCAACTGAAGAACTATCATTTTTTACATTAGAAACATTACAACTAGATAGAGCTATAATGGTAACTCCACCAACAATACTACCAGCAATTTTTAATTTTTCTTTTTTTTCATTCATGAATAAATTAAAGTTTTTCATAATTAACCTCTTTCTATAAAAAGTTAACCCCTTTAATTGTAAATATAACATTGTTTTTTTTTAATGTCAATAATATGGTAAATAAAATATAAAATAAGATTATTATGTATTGATATAATAAATCATATGTGATATATTTTTATATAGAAATGTAAAAAATAAAGGAGGTGTGAAAAATGAATATTAAGAAAAAAATATCTTTTTTTGCACTATTTTTAATATCAAGTTTTTTTATAGTGAGTGAAGTAAAAGGAAGTAGTTATTCTTGCACTGGAAATGTATGCTATGGTTCATCTATGGCTTCTGAGCCAGCCAAAACTAACTTTACGCCGGATGCAACAGCAACGTGGGATTCAGATGGCATTTATGCATATAGGATAACTTTAGTTAATAAAAAAGGTGAAACAATAGTAGGACCTAAAAATATTATATTTAATAATAAACTTTATATGGGTAATTATTTTTATAATACTCAAAAATTTTCCTCAAACTTTGATTATCGTTACCCATCATCTAGTTTATTTTCTCATGTAACAAGTTCTATATACAAAAAAGATGATACAGAATATGTAAACTATATAGATGACCAATTTAAAAATTACTATTTATATAGTAGGGATTCAGATAAATTTATTTCTTCAATGGGATTTAAAGCAAAAATAGATGAATATAAACAAAGTAATAACCAATTGTTTGCTATTGTTGAAAAGATTTATACTGTTTCTTTTTCTTCAACATTTGTATCTAAGACGGGTGAAATTGTTTATGCTGATATGTGTAAGGATGATTCATTAAAAAAAATATATGAAAAAACAACAGGAATATATCCAACTTGTACCAATCATGATCTTCAATATGGGGGAACCACTACTGCTATAATTAAATATGAATTAAAAAAAGGTAATACTAATTCGTATACTGGAACAGGGTCTGAAATAGCAAAATTATTGGAACAATTAAATATGGGTAAAAAGGTACCCAACACAAGTTATACAATGACGACAAGTGAATTAAATAATCTAATATATAAATACTATGATGGAGGAAGCCTTAAGTTATTTGGTAAAGGTGTGAAGGTGGATATGTCTAAAAATCCAAAACCTACTACATATGGGTTTGGCCCATTAAGCAATACGCCTTTTCCAGATAGTTGCGAAAAAAATCCGGACAACTTAAATTGTATATATAATCCATCGTATGGCTATGCTTATGGATTGATTAAAGTTAAATCATCAAGTGGCTGTAATAGCAAGGCTGATGCGGATTCTATGGGACTTGATTGGAACGCATCAAATAGTACGTGTTGTGCTGCCGGAACAAAGTATAATCCAAAAAGAAAAGCTTGTGAAACTGTTGAAACTGAATGCACCAAGAATAATCATATTAGCTTAGGTCGTTCATATAACACAACACTTAAAAAATGCTGTTTACCTGGTCAGAATTTAAGTGAATCAGGAAAAGCACGAGTAGTTACTTCTTGCTTTACAAAAGACAGTGCGCCAACAAATTATGATTATAATTATTATTGTTATACACAATCAAATATGTGTAGTAAAAATAAGGTCAATAGCACTATAAATAGTTATGTGACAACCGTTAAAAATGGGCCAACTAGTATGTATACAAAAGGTCCAACACAATCTAATTTAACTGATAATCAATCAGGTGAATGTATTTTAAATAATAGTGCATATTATGTTGGAACGGTAAATGGAACTAAAATTTATTGTAGCGATTCACTTGAAACAAGTTTAAGTGGTATGATAAGCAATTTGTCATTAAAATCAGGCACATTCATGCCTGTTAGTAGTCCAACTATAACTGTAAATCATAATTGTTATTTTACACTAGCAAATCATTCTGCTAAAGAACCGTATACAAAAAACATAAAGGATATATATTCTGAATTCACTTCACCAAGTATTAATCTAAATTTTATGAATAAAGATTATACATTTAATGGTTCAAGTTCAAGTGTTGATACTGGAACACTTTCTGCACAATCGAAAGAAACAGCCTATGGTGCTAAGTATTATACTTATAGTTTTAAAACAACCTATACACCTGGATATTCAAGTAGTCTATTAAATAAGTTCGTTGATAAGAAAACAGCAACTGGATCTGGGGATTCTTTTGCCCCAATAAATGGTATGGCATATAATCAAATGAGTAAAAATATAAACATTAGTATACCAACGGATGCGTCAGGAACTTATAGTGCAAAATATACATTAGGATCAAGTAGTTATAGCAATCCTGCTATTAATAAAATTCTTAGTAATTCAACTACAACTTTAAAAACAAGCTATGATACAAAAAAAACTGTTGAGTGTGGTGGTACTTGTAAAATTGAATATTCATCGAAATTCTTAAATTGTACAAGTACGGGTAGTTTAATAAGAGATATATTCAAAAATGGTTACGGTAGCGATTTAAATATCTCAAATACAAAAGATCTTTGTCAAATTACAATGCAATTCCCAGTGGGAAGTGAAGCAGAATGTACAAGAGCTAAAGGAACTTTAAAAACATTAACAGCAACTTATACTAAAGATTCATGTACACAAAAGGTTGTTTTCAATACAAGTGTTAAAGGTGCTGATAGTAGTTGCTCAAATAGTGTTACTGTAGAAAATATAGATATAAAAGAAGATTTAGTGTTTAGACCAATAAGTTTATCTAATCCATTCCCTGGCCAAAATGGTAAAGGCAGAAGTATGGGAAGTCCATGGACGGATGATTTGAAAAAAACTTATATAACAAATAGAAGTGATGTTTATTCTAAAAAACCATTATATTCAATAACTCTAACTCCATCGTCAATAAAACAAATAAGAGATTATAACAAAAAGAATTCTTATGATGATTTTAATTTGATTTGCTCTAATGGTGAAGCTTGTTATAGTATCTTTTTAAGAAACTATAGTAAAATAGTAAATACTAATAAATCAAATTGTTATAATGCAAATGATAGAAGTGTAAATGCATTTAATTCATGTGCAGATTATAGTAAAAGACAATAAAAGGTAAATTTGTGTAAAAATTACCTTTTTTTTGTTAAACAACTTTTTTTTAAATATAAAATAGGCTATAATAATAAAGAATAATACAAGAGTATACTACGAAAGGAATGATATCTATAATGAAAAAAATAATATTTATGTTTGTTTTATTATTTGCTCCATTAATTGTAAAAGCTGAATGTAGTACTGATGAAGTAATAAGATTAAAATCATTAGCTTCTAAAATATCAATAACTTATGATTATACAGAAAAAAATGGTTATATTTCTTTTTCAGCTACATTTCATAATGTTCATAAAGATTTAAAGCTAATAGATGTTACTAATAAAGAATATTCATCAAATGAAGAATTTTCTGATGTGAAAATAGATAATCTAAACTTTAGTGGTACTTATTATGTTAATATCGTTTCAAAATTACAAAATTGTAAAAACGAATTAATGTTAAAAAAATATTATACTATTCCATATTATAATTCATATTCTTCAGATGAATTATGTAAAGGAAATGAAACAAAAACAGTATGTCAAAAATGGACTAATACAAGTTCTATTACTTATGAACAATTTAAAAAAGCATTAGAAGAAAAAAAAGGCACAGATACAAAAACATCAGAAGATGACCAAAAAAGTACAAAACCAAGCATAATAACAGAATTATTTGTTAAATATTACTATATCTTGTTTGGTGGAATTATAGTTATCTCTTTAACGCTTATAATTGTTATAAATAAGAAAAATAGCTTTGATTTTAATACATAAAAAAATAAAAATGGATTGGAAGTGATTAATATAAAAAGGAAATTACTATTAATTTTATTAATTCTTTTAATAAACATTGCACCATCTTTTTCAGCTTTAGCTTATGATTCAGGTGTTATTGGTGGCTCAGATTCGAATGTAAATGGTGCAACAACAGTAAACAAAGAAAAAGGATTAATAATAAATTTTGATGAATCACCTACGATAAGAGTTACTGCTGTTGATAAAAATGGTGAAAAATACAAAAACTCATATTCAGTTGATTATTATACAAAGGAATTAAGTTCAGATAAATATTATACTGGATATAAAACAAATGATGATAGAACTACAACTTCATTAAAATTAAAGAAAAAAATTGCATCATTCTTTGATCTTAGTACAACAGATACATATACAAATGGTGATGTTGCTTCAAAAATAAAATCAACATTAGAAACAAAAACTAATAAAGAAATGTTAGAATTTTTCAAAAACGATTTAAATATATCAGAAAGTGAAGTAACAAATGCTATAAAAAATAAAAATCTTTTCTTAATTATAGAACCAGTTTTTCAAATATATGATGGTTCAAAATATGTAACAGGAACATCATCAGAAATAATAAAATACTTATATACACTAAAAGAAAAAGGTACATATCTATATAATATACATTATGGTGGTACATTAGAATTAATGGGTAAAGGCTTAGATATATATTTATCTAAAGAACTTGACTATATCAAAACTAAAGACTTTAAGAAAAATTTAAACTCTGCTTCAAGAAAGGTTATTACAGAATGGACACAAGAAACAGCAAACATTATGCAAGATTCTAATAATGCATACGGAATGCTTATATACTATGTTGGGGATTTAAACATAGACATACCAGAACCAGACAATCCACCAAGTGATTCATCAAACTATTATATTTGTACAAGTCTACAAAAAGCATGTTTAAATAATAATGAAATTCAGATGGATGGTATAGTATTCGCGAGAAATTCAGCTAAAGTGTCAGACGAAATATCAGACGATAATTGCATATACAATAATACTAAATATCAATATCCAGGTACTAACTCATACTGTACAATAAAAATGTCCACAACAATGTCAAATGTTTTAAATAAATTAAATAGTGTAAAATTAGGTCAATTTGTAGGTGTAACCTCAAAACCATCAGTTCTTGCTGTATGGCAGTGTTTTTCTAAAACTGAAGAAGAAAGAAATACAATCATAAAATCATTAAATGAAAACAAAATGCCAGATATAAAATATAGCTTTTTAGGAAGTAATTATACATATAAAAATATTACAATTAATACTTTATACGAATCAAATACAGAAAATAAAACAGATTATAATGATAACTACTATAAAGTAACTAAGACAATACGCTATGGATATAATTATGAATCTAAATATTTAAATAAATGGGTAGATAAAGAAAGTGGAAAAGGTTCTGGAAACAGTATAACAAAACCAATTAGTACAAATGAGTATTCTATAAATAAAAGAGATATTAACTTTGAAGTACCATTTAATAAATTAATAATTGGAGAAAATGAAGTAAATATAACACTTGATTTAAGTTCTAATACATTAAGTAATTATTTAAAACAGTTAGGAGAGCAAAATACTGTTAATAAAACAATTAATAATAAAAAAATAACTTTTTATAACACAAATAGTTTTTATGGAAATAGCACCTATAAATGTCCAGTGAATGTAAATGTTACAGATGAAGATAAAATATATGATTTAGTATTTAGACCAATCGATTTATCAAATCCATTTCCTGGTATGACTGGTGAAGGAAGAACTCCAGGAAAAAATTGGACAAGTGAATTAGTGGGTAAATACATAACCTCAAGACAAGATGTGTATAATAAAACACCATTATATTCAGTAACATTAACACCTTCAATAATTAAAGAAATAAGAAAATATAATAAAAATAATGATTATGGAAATGTATCAACATTACAGTGTGATGATACTGGAAATTCTTGTTATAGTACATTTTTAAGAAATAATTTTGAAAAAATAGTAAACATTAATAAATCATTGTGTTATAATAAAGATAATATGACATCCTCTGAATTTGATAGTTGCGTTGTCTATGAAAACAGAAAGTAGGTGTTAAATAGTGAGAGAATCTTTCTGGGGGGTATTTATAATATCTGTTGGTGTAATACTGATAGGTTTTATATATTTCTTCCAAAATGTAACAAATACTGATGAGCATAATTATACATTAATAAAAGAAACAACAGAAAATGCGATGTTAGATGCTTTCGACCTTGCTGAATATAGAGCAACAGGTACAGTAAAAATTAACAGAGAAAAATTCGTTGAAAATTTTATTAGAAGATTTGCCGAAAATGCTCAATTATCAAATACCTATGAAATAAATTTTTATGACATAGTAGAAACACCTCCAAAAGTAAGTCTAGAAGTAAAATCAAAACAAGGTGGCGTTGTTTCTAATCAAAATGTAGAATTTGACATAACAAATAGGTTAGACGCAATATTAGAAATGGATGAAAATAAGTAATAAAAAGGAGAGAATAATATGAATAATTTTATGAGAAATTTAAAAAAATTTTTTACAAACAAAAACACAGTAACCATATTAGGAGTTATTGCTATAGTTGCAATCCTATACTTTGGTTACACATATCAAATAAACAAACAAGTAAAACCAACAAGAGTTCCAGTTGCTAATACAACTATTCAACCAAGAACAAAAATAACAACAGAAATGATTAAGTATATAGAAGTTCCAGGAGATACTTTATCTTCAAACGTAATGTTAAATACTGACGAAATAACAAAATTATATTCAAATTATAATACAGTTATACCAGAAGGAAGTATGTTTTATACAGACGTACTTACAACAAAAGAACAAATGCCAGATTCAGCTTTCGTTGATGTAGAAGAAGGAGATATCCCATATCAATTTGCTGTTAATATGGAAACGACTTATGGAAACTCAATTTTTCCAGGAAATCAAATAGACTTATATATGAAAGCAACTAATGATAAAGGCGAAATCATGGTAGGAAAATTCTTAGAAAACGTAAAAGTTTTAGCTGTAAAAGATGCATCAGGACAACACGTTTTTGAAAACAGTGCTGAAAATAGAACACCTGCATATATAATATTTGGTGTAAAATATGACGTAAATATATTATTATTAAAAGCAAAATATTTAACAGAAGTAGAAGTTTTCCCTGTTCCACATGGTGCATGGGTAGGAACTGAAGGACAAATTCAAGTAAGCTCAGAAGAATTAAAGAATTATATCAATGAGAAAACTGTAATGCTATCTGATTCACAATTACAACAAACTGAAAATAATACAAATACAGATAATAACACAGAGGAACAAAATGGATAACAATATGTTTTCCCAAATTGATTTTGGCCCTATTACAGAATTTCTAAATGACGATGACGTTACAGATATTTCATATAGTAATGGTGGACAAGTTTGGATAAAAACATTATCAAAAGGAATATTTAGGGTAGATAGACCTCAGATAAATAATGCGTTAATGGAAAAATTAGCATTCCAATGTGCGAATGTAATGGGGAAAGCGTTTAATGCCGCTCACCCCTTCCTAGATGCTGAGGGTGCTGAACTTCGTTTAAACTTTGTACATGATTCGATTGCAAAAAATGGAATCGCATGTGTTATACGTAAAACACCTGCCAAAATTCGTTTGGAAAAAGATAAAATAATAAAAGACAAATACATTTCAATTGAAATACATGATTTTTTAGTAAAATGTGTTGAAGGTCATGCAAATATAATAGTTTGTGGTGAAACTGGTAGTGGTAAAACAGAATTTGTAAAATATTTAGGTTCAAAAATAAAAGAAAATGAAAAAATTATAACAGTTGAAGATACACTAGAACTTCATCTAGATCGTATATTTCCAACTAGAGATATTGTTGCAATGAAAACAAACAATATTGCTTCATATTCTGATGTTTTAGTAACTTGTATGAGACAAAACCCTAAATGGATATTACTTTCCGAAGTCAGAAGTGCAGAAGCAGTAATGGCAGTACGTAACTCAATATCATCAGGACACTATATTTTATCAACAATACATGCTGATAAAGCAGAATCAATTCCAAACCGTATGTATAGCTTGCTAGAAACAAATCAAGATATTGAACAATTTTTAAAATCAATTTATAGATATGTACAAATAGGTGTATATATAAGAGGTTACCAAGATAAAGTAAGTAAGAGATTCGTTCGTGAAATTGCTGGAGTAACAGAGTTTTATGTTGATGAAAACAACAATGCAAAATTCAATAATATTTATTTAAAAGGTGTAGATGGAAAAGTAACAAAAAATAACCCTACAAAATATTTGCTGGATTATTTATCAGCACAAGGTGTAATATTAGATCCTTATTGCATTTGTCCACCATCACCATTTAAAGATGGTAGTGTTGAAAATGCTGTTCAAAGCAATAATATGGACGCTAGTAAAACTCCTATTCAACCAAATTTAAACGTTCCAATATCTCAAAATTCAAATGAAGAAAATATAGAAATTTTATTCTAAAAGGAGGTTAAATAATGGAAAAAATAATATTTATTCTAGTAGGTGTAATAGCAGTTTTTATTGTAACCTATAGAAAAAAGTCTGGCGAAAATGTATATAAATTTTTCGCAAAACAGGTAGGTAGTGTATATAACAAATATGCGCCGTATTCATTTAAAGAAGTTAGGCAAAAAGTTAAAGAACTAGGTCAAGAATATACAGTTAAACAATATACTTTACAAATAACAGTATTTGCAGCTGCGGCAGGAATTCTTACTTATTTATATTTTTATAATATAATTATTTCAATAATCTATGCGATAGCTTCAATAATGGTAGTACCTTATTTAACTTATTTAAGATGTAAAAGAGTATATAGTGAATTTATATTTGAACAAGTTCAAGTGTATTGTACAAATACAATAATGGAATTTGCAACCACTCAAAGCTTCGTAAAAGCAATAGAGGGTGTTTACAGTTCAGGAGTACTAGAAGATCCTTTTAAAAGTGATGTAAAAGTAATGATAGATATGGCTTATGAAAACGGTACAATTGAATCATCAATTGAATATTTAAATAATAAATATGATTATTATGTAATAAAAAATATGCATCAATTGTTCTTACAAATTACTAATGAAGGTTCAAAAGATGCTGGACAATCACTTGAAAATATGTCACTTGACATAGATATGCTTGTTGAAGGTGTTTATAGAGATAGAATTGATAGAGCAAACTTCCATAGGAAATTCTTACAATTTGGTATAATGTTATATTTAATGGTTATGTTAGTTCAATTCTTACTTGGAATAGATACATATATATCAATGTTAAGTGATATAACAACAAATATTTTGTTACATGCAATAATACTTGTTAATACTTACTTTATATTAAATGGTGAAAAATACTATAATGAGAATGTAGGTGCTGAATAATGGGATTTTTATTTATATTAATTGGAGTAATATTAATCGCCATTTTGATGGTAAATAGATTCTTAGATGGTAAAAAATTTATAAGTGAAGTAGAACCATATTTTAAATTTTTAATGGAAGATGATTATGAATTTTTATTAAGCGTAAGATATGGAAATAAATATGATTTAAAGAAAAAATTCAATGAAAGAATAATGAGTGCATTATTCATACTTGTAGCTTTAATAATTGTATTTTTACCTAAAATGAATATATTATTTATAATAGTAGCATTCATTGGTGCATTCTTTGTTTATAAAATTCAATATAATCAATTGAAAGGATTTTATAAAAAACATTTATATAAAATTGACTTAATGCTTCCATATTATTTAAAGAGTTTGGAAATTTTAATTCAACATTATACTGTACCAGTTGCTCTTAGAAAGAGTATAGCAGTAGCACCTGATATATTTAAATCAGGACTTGAGAAACTAGTTTCTAAAATCGAAGCTGGTGATTCTAGTGTTGATCCATATATGGATTTTGCAAAAGATTATCCAGTTAGGGATTCAATGAGAATGATGCGTTTGTTATATCGTTTAAGTTTAGGTTCACAAGAAAATAAACAAGAACAATTATTAATGTTTTCTAGAACTATTTCTTCACTTCAAAATAAAGCACGTGAAGAGAAATATAAAAATCGTCTAGAAACTATGGAAAAGAAAACAATGACAATGTTAATGGGTACAGGAGCAGGTATAATAGCGTTATTATTGCTTTCTTTAATGAGTATGATGACAGTAGGTATGTAATATTTTAGATAGAAGATTTTCGCTTATATGTGTAAAATCTTTTTTTATAGATATTAAATAAAAAAGTTATTGATGAGAATTGGAAAAATATTTCCAATTCTTATGAAGTCTCACAGGTTTTGGAAATATTTTTCCAAAATTAAAAAAATTATAACTACAAATTATAATTTTTTTATTAAAGAATGTACATTAGTAGTAGTTTTTATATTTTTAGTATACATAATAGGATAACTGTATAACATCTTATATCCATTATAATCTCTAAGCATTTCTAAATCATTAAGATTGTCACCAACAGTAATAATTTCACTATAATTATTTTCAATTTTTTTTATTGCAGTACTTTTATTACAATGTTTTTTTATAAAAATAAATTTTAAAAATAATTTATATAATTTACTTATTTTCATTGAAGAATCACTACTAACTAAACTTTTAATTTCATCTAGAGAATCAAATAAATTAGTTATTAATTGTAATTCAATAATTGTATCAGTATTTGGTATTTTAAATTCATTAAAATTTTTATATTTATTATTTAATATTTTATGTAATTCTTTAATTATTTCTTCTTCAATTATTTCAGCACTTAATACATTGTCATTACCATTTAGTGTTAAAGCACCATCATTAGTTATTAAATAATCATATTTTATGTTATATTTATCAATTTCTTTTTTTATAGAATAATAATCTCTTCCAGTAGCAATTGAGAAATGATTTCCTTTTTTTCTAAATTCATTAATTGCCTCAATATTTACCATTAAATTCTTTATATCAGGTTTTAATGTACCATCATAATCACTAACTAACAGTTTCATTATGCACCTCCAAAATTAGATTTATTATACAATAATTTATGTAAAAAACAATATTTATGAATTAATTAAATATTGTTACAAATAATAATAATGTTCACTTTTACACGAAAAAGTGTAAAATAGGTGTATTTCTATTGAAATGAAATTATGTGTATGTTATAATTTACTTAGAGTAACGGAAGGTGGTGATAGGATGAAAGAATCAGCAGGAGAAGCAAATATGACTGTAATCACTATCGTTTTAATTGGGTTGGTTGCAGCAGCAGGAGCAATTATAATACCAAATTTATTAAATTCAATGTCAAAAAAAGCGTGTTGTTCTTCATATGGTGGTACATGGAAAAATAATGGATGTGTTGGAAAAAATACAAATGGAGGAGATGTACCTATAGCTGAGGGTACTTACTGGGATAAAGCTTATAAAAAATGTAAAGAATAAGTTGGCTAGGAGTCAATAATTATTTAAAGTCATGTATATGACTTTTTTCTTTACATTTAATAATATATAATTTTAAATACTCATTTACTTTAAATATAAAATATGCTAAAATTAAATAGAATACGAGGTTGATATCATATGAATCAAAGCGTTAGCTATACATATTTGTTAAACATAATAATCATATTTATTTTAGTGGCCTTTATGGTATTAATGGGAACATTAAGTTATACAAAAGCTTTTAGAGTTAATAGTAAAATAGCTAATGCTATTGAAATATGTGAAGGTGATAATAGTTGTTCACAAGCTGAAATAAATAGAATTATAAATAATTATGGATATCAAAAAAGAATAACTTCATGTCCTAAAAAAAGTAATAAAGCAGGTACACTTAAAAATGGATATTGCATATATAAATTTGACGATGATAGTAAACACTATTCATATGGAGTTTTAACTTATATGTATATAGATATACCTGTAATAAGTGATATATTAAAAATACCAGTATATTCAAGAACTGATAGAATATATAAATTTAATTAAAAGAGGTGTTAAAATGAGAGGTGCAATTGGAAATGCAATGGTTATGAATATAGTAATTACTTTTATAATTTTAACAACTGCTTTTTTAGTTAGTTCAATTTCGTATAGTAAAGCATTCAAAGTTAAAACAAAAATAATTGATATTATTGAGAAATATGATGGAGATTTTAATAAAACAAGTAACAAAGAAAGTGCAATAACAAATGAGATTAATCAGTTTTTAGGACAAACAGGATATAGAACAACAAGTGCTACAGCGAAAGGTGATTGTAGTAAATATGTAAATAGTTCAAAAGGTGAATCTTTAATTGCTACGACTTCTTCATATGATATATGTATAATTCAAAAAAATAATAATAGTTCTACTTATCATGGACCATACTATAAAGTAGTAGTATATATGTATTTTGATTTTCCAATAATTGGTGATATGATCAAAATACCAGTAAGTGGAGAAACGAGATCTTTTTTCAAAGACGTAAAAGAATAAAAATGGGAAAGGTGATAGCATGAACGTAATAATTGCTAATAGACAAAAGGATAAATTAAATAATTTAAATATCGAAGTTATAAAAAGATTAGATGGAGAATTCGATGTAAATGAAATAATATCTTCATTTAAAAATATATTTTATAACAAAATGATATTAGATATAACAGCACTTAAAAATTACACAGATATAAATACAATCCAAAAATTATCAATGTCACTTGAAATGGATAAACTTATATTATTATTAGAAGAAGGAAATGAAGTAACCTCACCATCTTTCCTATCTAAATTAATTTCAATTGGAATATATAATTTTACAACAAATCAAGAAGGAATAATGTATTTATATAATAATCCAAATACTTATCGTGATGTTGCTCAATACCATCACATAGTAGAACCGGAAGTAAAAACAGTTGTTAAAACAGTAGAAGTTCCAGTAGCAGTAGCTGGCCCTGTACAATATGTACAACAACAACCAGTTCAAATGGGATCAATAGTACTTGGAATTAAATCAGTTACACAAGGAGCAGGTTCAACAACACTTGCATATATGATGAAAAAAGTAATAGAAAAATATAAAGATGTTGTTTGTATCGAAGTAGATAAAACAGAATTTAGATATTTCAATGATAAGTCATTAATATCAGCTACCAGCAATAACATAGGAAATGTTGTAAGAGAACATAATAATAAACCAGTAATTATTGTTGATATAAATAACAGTAGTGTTGCAGAAGGATTATGTGATAAAGTAATTTACTTACTAGAACCTTCAACGATAAAATTAAACAAACTTATAACACTAAAACCAAGTGCATTAAGAGACTTAAAAAATAAAAATGTTGTTCTAGTAAAAAGCCCTTTAAATCCAAAAGACATAAAAGAACTTGCTTACGAAGCAAATATAAATATATTCTTTAATTTACCACTACTTGATGAAAGAATACAAAACCCAGAGATAGAAGCTTTGTTAAGAAAGTTAAATATAATATAAAATACATTCAAAATGTATTTTTTTTATAAAAGAACACCAAAACACAAACTTTTGTATGCATTGACAAATACATTTTTTTTTGAGAAAATATACGTGAATAAAAGTGAGGTGTAATTATGTATGAAGATAGAATTTTGTTAACACCACAAGATATACTAGAAAAAGAATTTAAAATGGATACTAGGGGTTACAGGCCACAAGAAGTAGATAAATTCTTAGATGTTATAATGCGTGATTACGATGAAATGACTAACATAATAAGAGGGCTAGAACGTGAAAAAGAAAAACTTACAGATGACAATATAAAACTTAAACAAGAAATAAGAATGTTAAATTCAAAACTTGAAGTTATAAAAGACAATGATATTTATTCAAAACCAGTAAATAATTCAGATTTACTTAGAAGAATATCAAAATTAGAAGAAATTATTTATGGAAAATAAATCTTGACAAACGCTGTATCTAATATGATATAGAGGAAAGTCCATGCTCGCACTGTTCTGAGATGACAGTAGTGATTGTGCACAGGGAAAAAATAACCTGTGGTAGCATTTTGCTAACGGCACCGAACTGACCTAAGTCTTTATGATATGGTCACGGGTAGGTATAAAGTGCCATAGTGACGATACTTGCTAGAAATAGTAAGAGTGGAACGCGGTAAACCCCACAAGCGAGAAACCCAAAATATGGTAGGGGAGCTTTGATGAGATAAATGAATTAAGTCAAGGACTGGTAACAGTAGATAAATGTTTGTCGCCTATATAATAGGTACAGAACATGGCTTATAAGATTTATTTTTTTTTAGAAGGTGAACAAATGAAAGAAATAGGAGAAAAGTTAAAAGCAACAAGAGAAGAAATAGGAATTAGCAAAGAAGAAGTATGTGAAGACTTAAAATTAGATATGAAACAACTTGATCAACTAGAAGAAGGAGATATGCAAGCATTCCCTGATATATTATCACTTAAATATCTAATAAGAGATTACGCAAAATATTTAGGTTTAGATAAAGATGATTTGGTAGACGAATTTAATGAATTTTTATTTGATTATACTTCAAAAATATCATTAGAAGATATAAAACAAGCAAAAAAAGAAATCCAAAAAGATGAACTAGATAAAATACAATCACCATATACAATAGAAAGAAAAAATAAAATATTAATACCACAAATAACAATATACATATTAGCAAGTATAGTAATAATACTACTTGCTTATGTTATATATAATTTAATTAAAGGTGATAAACCAAAAGATTCAACAATAATTACAATGAATAGTGTAAGTTATGAGGTGATTAAATGAATTTACCTAATAAAATAACAATTTCAAGATTAGTTTTATCTTTTATATTAATAGTATTGCTAATATTTCCTTTTGACACCATAGGTGTAACATTACCAAAACTATTTATAAATGAAACATTAGTAGTAGATATTAAATATTTCATTGCAGGTGGTTTATTTATAATAGCTTCCGTTTCTGATTTTTTAGATGGATACATAGCACGTAAATATAATATGGTTACTGACTTAGGAAAAATGCTTGATGCAATAGCAGATAAAATATTAGTAAATGCAGTATTAATATTATTAGCAACTAGTGGTTTTATTCATCCTATAATACCTGTTGTAATAGTATCAAGAGATACAATCGTAGACATAATAAAAATGGTAGCAGGTAGTAAAGGAAATGTTGTAGGAGCAAGCATACTTGGAAAAATAAAAACAATATTAATGATGTGTGGAATTACACTAACACTATTTTATAATTTACCATTTGAATTAATAAATATAAAAGTTTCAAACATACTACTTACTTTAGCATGTATCATGTCAGTGATTTCTGCAGTACAATATTATAATTTAAATAAAAAATATATAAAAGAAAATTGAATTTGTTCAATTTTTTTTATACAAATCTATTTAGAATTTAAAAAAACACTTATATAAATTTAAAAAATAGATAAAAATATATTTAAATTTTTCACGAACAAATGTTTGAAAAAACTATTGACAAAACAAAAAAACTATTATACAATGATACTGTAAGTTAGGAGGAAACAAAATGACTAAAACAACTAATGATAAAACATTAGATCAAGTATTATTAGATATAGAAAAACAATTTGGAAAAGGCTCTATAATGAAACTTGGAAGTAACGAACATAGAGAAATAGATGTTGTACCTAGTGGTTCAATTTCACTAGATGTTGCTCTTGGAATAGGAGGGTATCCAAAGGGAAGAATTATTGAAATATATGGACCTGAATCAAGTGGTAAAACAACATTTGCACTTCATGCAATAGCTGAAATACAAAAACAAGGCGGAAAAGCTGCTTTTATAGATGCAGAACACTCTTTAGATCCAAACTATGCTTCAAAGTTGGGAGTAAATATAAATGAGTTATTATTATCACAACCAGACAATGGAGAACAAGCATTAGAAATTTGTGAAGCTCTAGTAAGAAGTGGTGCAATTGGAATAATAGTTATCGATTCAGTTGCGGCGTTAGTACCACAAGCTGAAATAGAAGGCGAAATGGGAGATTCACATGTTGGATTACAAGCAAGACTAATGAGTCAAGCATTAAGAAAATTATCAGGAATTATAAACAAAACAAATACAGTAGCGATTTTTATAAATCAATTAAGAGAAAAAGTTGGTGTTATGTTTGGTAATCCTGAAGTAACTCCAGGTGGAAGAGCACTTAAATTTTATTCTTCAATAAGACTTGAAATTAGAAGATCAGAACAATTAAAATCAGGTTCAGATGTTATTGGTAATAAAACAAGTATTAAAGTAGTAAAAAATAAAATGGCTCCACCATTTAAAACTTGCTCTGTTGATATTATGTATGGCGAAGGTATATCTGCAGAAGGTGAATTAGTAGATTTAGCTTCAGAAGCTGCAATAGTAGAAAAAAGTGGCGCATGGTATTCATATAATGGAGAAAAAATTGGACAAGGTAAAGAAAACGTTAAAGAATTATTAAAAAAAGATAAAAAACTAAAAGATGAAATAATGAAAAAAGTAAGAGAACATTATGGACTTGTAAAAACTAAAGAAACTAAAAGTGAATAGTTAAAAATTAAAAGAAAGTAGGTATCTTTCTTTTAAAACATATTAATAATATTATTACATTAAAATATAGATTAAGTATCAAAAAAATATATTAAACAATATTTACGAAAGTGGTTGACATTTAATCTTATTTGTGTATAATATTAAATGATTGGTATCCAGAAAACTTTCGAAGCTCTGGGTCAATTTTTTTTTGGAGGCAAAATGAAAGAACATAAAAGCAACCAAGAATTGTTAGAATATATACAATCCAAAGGTGTTAAAGTAAAAAATAGAAAAAAAGCATTAGAACATTTCGAAAAATATACATATTATTCTATTATTAATACTTACAAGGATGTATTTAAAAAAAATGGTAATTATATAAAGGGTGTTACTTACGAGGAGATTTTTGCATTATATAAATTTGATAAAGAATTAAAAATAATTTTTTTAAAATATGCTTTGGAAATAGAGACAATTATAAAATCTCTTTTATCTAATACTATATCAAAAAAGTACGGTATAGAAGAATATTTAGAATATAATTGCTTTGATAGTAATGTGGATAAATCTCTAATTGATAATTTAAAAACTCAAATTAATCAAGAAATATCAAAAAATTACAAAAAACATTCTGCAATAACACATTATAAAGATAAATATGGTTTTATCCCGCCATACGTAATTGTAAAAGTTATAACACTTGGCGAAGTAAGTCGATATTATGGAATTTTGAAACAAGAAGATAGACAAAAAATAAGTCGATATTTCAAATTGTCAGATAAGTTACTCAAACAAATTTTAAAAAATTTAACTTTAGCCAGAAATGATTCGGCTCATAATGATAGGCTTTATACATTCCATAGTAAATTTTTTATTAGTTATAAAAATATTGATAGGTTCTATAAAATTGAAGATGATTCTACAAATTTATACATGTTAATAAATTGTATGGGTAAACTACTGAATGATAAAGATTTCAATAAATTTGTTAAGCAAGTAAATAGTGAAATAAATAAATTAAGTAAAAAATTAAAATCAATAAGCATTAATGATATTTTGAATATAATGGGCTTTCCAAAAGAATAAACTATGTTTTTTTTGAATATAATAATAATGATTGGTATTTAAGAAACTTTCGAAGCCTTAAGTCAATTAATCCTTAACTTTTTTTACAAAAGGTTAAGGATTCTTATTTAATTTTGTAAAAGTCAGTTGATTATGTTTGTTTATGAAAATAATTAAAACGATTATTAATTTAATTATAGTTCTATATAACCATAGCGAAATCTATAATGTATTTGTAGGAAATGATATAATGGGTTAAAAAACATTATAAAAAACTAAAAGTGAATAGTTAAAAGTTAAAACATGCACAATGACTGTGCATTTTATATGTTTAAAAAGATAAAAATGCACAATAATTTGAAAATATTGTGCATTTTTTATTTTGCAACATAAATTTTAAAATAAAAAATAAAGAATCCAACTTTGGTGATATTTTATTTTTTCTTGACTTATCTTTAATTAAACATTAAAATAAATATAGAGTTAAATACTCGAACATATAATGGAGGTAATATATGGATAATAATATAATTTTCTCCATTTTACTTATACTTATTGGGATTTTTTTAGGAATAATCACATTAGTTATAATTAATTATATTAAAGGAAATTCAGCTTCAAAAAAAGCAGAAAAATTATTAGAAAAAGCAAAAAAAGAAGCAGAAAAAATTAAAAAAGATTTTTTATTAGAAGCAAAAGAAGAAGAACATAAATTAAAAATAGAAATAGATAAGGAGATAAAAAATAAAAAAGCAGAACTTGGCGATTTAGAAGAAAAACTATTAATACGTGAGGGAAATATTGAAAGAAGAGATCAGACACTTCAAAATCGTGAACAGATGCTAGAAGAAAAAGAAAATAATATAATTAATAAGCAAAAGGAACTCCAAAAAGAGCAAGTAGAATTGGAAGATATTAAACAAGAACAAATTAAATTACTTGAAAGTATAGCCGGATATTCAAAAAATCAAGCAAGAGAAATGGTATTAAAAAAAGTAGAAGAAATGATGAATTTAGAAATTGCCGCATATATAAAGGATAGAGAGGCAGAAGCTAAATTAGAAGTTGATAGAAAAGCAAAAGCTATGCTTACATCAAGTATGCAGAAATACGCAGGAGATGTTGCAAGCGAACAAACTGTAACAGTAGTAACACTACCAAATGATGAAATGAAAGGTAGAATAATAGGACGTGAAGGAAGAAATATACGTACTATAGAAGCAGTAACAGGTGTTGATTTGATAATTGATGATACACCAGAAGCAATAGTTCTTTCAAGTTTTGATCCACTTAGAAGAGAAATCGCTAGATTAACATTGGAAGATTTAATAAAGGATGGCAGAATACATCCAGCACGAATAGAAGAAATTTATGACAAAGTAACAAAAGATATAAATGCTCAAATTCTTGAATATGGTGAATCTGCATTATTTGAACTTGGAATAACTAAGATGGATCCAGAATTGATAGAAATATTAGGAAAACTACACTTTAGAACTAGCTTTGGACAAAATGCATTACAACATTCAATCGAAGTTGCTCATTTAGCAGGTATACTTGCATCCGAAATAGGAGAAAATGTTTCACTTGCTAGAAGAGCAGGATTATTACATGATATAGGAAAATCAATCGATCATGAAATAGAAGGAAGTCATGTTGAGTTAGGTGTACAATTAGCTAAAAAATACAAAGAAAACGAAGTAGTAATAAATGCAATAGAATCACATCACGGTGATAAAGAACCAACAAGCATAATATCAGAATTAGTTGCAATTGCAGATACATTATCAGCATCTCGCCCTGGCGCTAGAAATGATTCTTCTGAAAACTACATTAAACGTTTACAAGAATTAGAGGAAATTGCTAAATCAATTGATGGAGTAGATAAAACATTTGCAGTACAAGCTGGACGTGAACTTAGAGTAATTGTTCAACCAGAAAAAATTGACGATTTAGGAAGTTATAAAGTAGCTCGTGATATTAAAAATAGAATAGAACAGGAATTACAGTATCCTGGTACAATAAAGGTAACAGTTATCAGAGAAACTAGAGCTATTGAAGAAGCTAAATAATATAAGTGTTAATTCACTTATATTTTTTTATCTATTAAGAAAGTTCTTTTAAATTATCAAAATGCATTTACAAACGTATGTTTGTATGATAAAGTTATTATAGAAAGAAGGTGACTATCTATGAAAATACTAAGAGGATATGTATTTAGATTATATCCAAATAAAGAACAAGAAACATTAATAAATAAAACAATTGGATCATCAAGATTTATATATAACTACTTGTTAAATGATAGAATTAACTATTATAAAGAAACAAAGAAATCAAAAACAATGTATGATCAAAATAAAATGATACCAAACCTATTAGAACAATATCAATTCTTAAAAGAAGTAGATAGTTGTGCCTTAAGAACAGCATTATTTAATCTAGAAGATGCCTATAAAAATTTCTTTAATAAATCAGGATTTCCAAAATATAAAACAAAAGGAAAAAAAGAAAGTTATAAAACAAACAATATAAAAAGTACATATAAAGGAAAAGAATATAATAGTATAGAAATAAATCTAGAAGAAAAAACAATAAAACTACCAAAAATAAAAACCATAAAAATAAGAGGATATCGAAATCTAAAAGAAATAAAAGGAAACATTAAAAGTGCTGTAATAAAAAAGGAAGCAAAAAAATACTACGTAAGTATATTAGTAGAAGAAGAACTAGTAAGACCAGCATTTAACCCAAACAGAATAGTAGGAATAGACTTAGGCATAAAAGACTTAATAGTAACATCAAATAATAAAAAAATAAAAAACACAATAAAAATAAATGAAAAAAGAATAAAAGGACTACAAAAAGCCTTATCAAGAAGTCAAAAAGGAAGTAAAAATAGAAATAAAATAATACAAAAAATACAAAGAATGTGGCAAAAAATAAAAAATGCAAGAAAACATTTAATATATCAAATAACGAATAAAATAATAGAAGAAAATGACATAATAGCAATAGAAGACTTGGACATAAAGAAAATGTATCAAAATCATAGAATAGCAAAACAACTAACATTAAATCCGTTAAATGAACTCGTAAGAGTATTAAAATATAAAACAGAATGGAAAAATAAAAGACTAATACAAATAGATAGATATTATCCAAGTAGTCAAGAATGCAATGTATGTGGTTATAAAAATGAACAAACAAAAGATTTAAAAATAAGGAACTATGAATGTCCAAAATGTCATAATGAATTAGAAAGAGATTTAAATGCAAGTATAAACATAATGTTTGAAGGAATAAAACAATATATGAAAATAATATAACAAAGTTAAGGTAAATAAAAATAAGTAGGGTGGCGACCATCCGATATTGGTCTATGGAGAAACTAACGTTTCAATGAAGTAGAAAAAAACTTACTGTGAAGTAAGTTATATCAAAATTTATTTTGATTTTGTTCTAAAAAAACAAGCGTTTTAACACTTGTTATCTATAATAAGGTCCATAGTAGTATGGCTGATAATATGGTTGGTAGTATGGTCTTCCATAAGGACTAGGTCTCCAAAATGCAGGTGCTATAGCAGCTCCAGTTACTCCACCTAACAAAAATGGGAATGCAAAACCACCAACAAATCTATCACCACTTTGATTATAACTAGGATTTTGATAATAAATATTGTTATTCATTTTTACTCCTCCTACTTTATATTATGTATGAATGATAAATTAGTGAAAAAACTCATATTTATTCATATAATTAATTAGGTGATTACATGAAAAAACAATTTCAAATAATAGGTGTGCTAACACTCATCTGGTTTAGTTTTTTTTGTACAGAACGAACAATATTTGTTATAAAAAATAATGACGATATAATGATAAAAATAAATGAAGAAAAAGAAAAATATAATACAAAATCAACAGATTCAATAATAATAAAAGATACAATTATACCAGGATTAAGTGGAAATATAGTAAACGAAGAAAAAAGTTATGAAAAAATGAAACGATTAGGAGCTTATAATCCGTCATTATATATATATAATAACGTTTCACCAACAATAACAATAAATGATAATTATGATAAATATATAGTAAGTGGTAATACAAAAAAAAGAAATATATATTTAATTTTTGCAGGTAATATAAATCAAATAAGAGAAGTATATAGAATACTTAATAATGATGAAATAAAAGCTACATTTCTATTAGAAGATAAAAAATATACAGAAATATCTAAATATATAAATAATAGATATGATTTAATAGTAACAGAAAAAAACAATTATAAAAATATAGAAAAAAAAGTATTTTGCTATAACGAAAACAAAGAAAAATCATTTTTAAACTATTGCGTTTCAAATAAATACTTTTCAGTTCAACCACAAATTACTATAAAAGATGAACTATATAAAGATATAAAAAATAATGCAACATCAGGTTTAATTATACTCGTAAAAATAAATGATAAAACAAAATATGAAATACCCACTGTTATAAACTATTTAAAATCAAAGGGATATGAAATTTCCAATTTAAATGACTTAGTAAAAGAATAAAAGTTTTAAAAATTAATAGACTTTTATTTTTTTTTGTATTATAATAAAAACTAATTTTGTTGGAGGTGTAAATTATGAAAATTAACTTGCCTGTTTTAATACTCCGAGGAATAGTTTTACTTCCAAACAATGATATACGTTTAGAATTTGATAATTCAACAAGTAAAAATATAATAGATGTTTCAGAAATGTTTCATGATAGTAATATACTTGTAATAAGTAATCCAGATTTAATTGAAGAAGAACCAGACTTAAAAAAATTACCAAAGTTGGGAGTAATAGCCAAAATTAATAATAGAATGGATCTTCCAAATGGAAAAACTAGAGTTGTTATTTCAGGTATAAGAAGAGCTAGAGTTCATGAACTATTAAATACAAATAAACAATTTGATATAATGGAATCTATAGTTTCAAATATAGAAAACATCAAAATAGATCCAAATGAAGAAAACATATTAGTTAAAAAATTATGTAGAGAATTAGAAAAATTTGTAAAAGTTGTTCCAACCATGAGTAATAGTTTGATTGCAACTATATCGACAATAAATAACTTATCAAAACTAACAGATATAGTCGCACCCTTTCTACCACTTTCATTAAATAGATTAAACGAATATTTACTAGAAAATGATAGTAAAAAAAGATGTGAATATTTATTAAGCGATATATATAGAGAAACACAAATGTATGAAATAGAAAAAGAAATAGATTTGAAAGTAAAACAGGGTATAGATGAGAGCCAAAAAGAATTTATTTTAAGAGAAAAAATTAAAACAATAAAAGAAGAGTTAGGGGATACTAATTCTAAAGATATTGAAATAGATATAATAAGAGAAAAAATAAGTAATTTAAACATTCCACAAAAAGTAGAAGAAAGAATAGAAAATGAATTAAAAAAATACGAATTACTTTCATCACTATCACCAGAAACTAGTGTTGTCAAAAATTATATTGATTGGTTAGTATCATTACCTTGGAATACATATACAGAAGATAATAAAAATTTAAAAGAAGTAAAAGAAAAACTAGATAAAACACATTATGGGTTAGAAAAAATTAAAAAAAGAATAATAGAACATCTTGCTGTAAAGCAAATGTCATCAGACATAAAAAGCCCAATAATTTGTCTAGTAGGCCCTCCAGGAGTTGGAAAAACTTCACTTGCAAACTCTATAGCAAAAGCTATAAATAGAAATTTTGTTAAAATATCAGTTGGAGGGATAAATGATGAAGCAGAAATAATAGGCCATAGAAAAACTTATTTAGGATCAAGCCCAGGTAGAATAATTCAAATGATGAAAAAAGCTAAAAGTTCAAATCCTGTATTCTTAATAGATGAAGTAGATAAAATGACTAAAGATATAAAAGGAGATCCAGCAAGTGCTTTATTAGAAGTATTAGATCCAGAACAAAATAAAACTTTTAGTGATAACTATATAGAAGAAGAATTTGATTTATCAAAAGTTATGTTTATATTAACAGCAAATTATTTAGAAAACATTCCAGAAGAATTACGTGATAGGTTAGAAATAATAAATATAAATGGATATACTGAATATGAAAAATTAGATATATGTAAAAAACATATAATAAAAAAATCATTAAAAGAACATGGATTAACAAAAGAATTAATTAATTTTTCGGATGAAGTTATTTTAAAAATAATAAGAAATTATACAAAAGAAGCTGGTGTTAGAGAATTAACTCGTCAAATAGATACAGTAATTAGAAAAATAGTAACATCAATAGTTGTTAATAATATAAAGGTTAATGAATTAAATATAACACTAGATAATTTAGAACAATATTTAGGAAAAGAAAAGTATCACGTTTCAAACATTAATAATGATTCCAAAGTGGGTGTTGTAAATGGACTTGCATATACTAATTATGGTGGAGATGTGCTTCCAATAGAAGTTACGTACTTTAAAGGAAATGGTGAACTTAAATTAACTGGGTCATTAGGAAATGTAATGAAAGAAAGTGCGCTTATAGCTTTAGATTATATAAAATCAAATGCAAAAAAATTTGATATAAATTATGACAAATTAGCACAAAATGATATTCATATTCATGTACCAGAAGGTGCAATTCCAAAAGATGGACCAAGTGCTGGAATAGCTTTAACTACCGCACTTATTAGTGCATTTACAGACAAATTGGTGTCAAGTAAACTTGCCTTTACAGGTGAGATAACACTTAGAGGAGAAGTTTTAAAAATAGGTGGTTTAAAAGAAAAATGCATAGGTGCATATAGAAATAATATAGAAAAAATAATAATACCATATGATAATGAATCAGATTTAGATGAAATACCTAAAGAAATCAAAGAAAAAATTAAATTTGTGACTGTTAAAAACTATGAAGAAGTATCGAAAGAAGTGTGGAAATAGTGGAATATACTACATATAAATTTTATCAATCTGCTTTTATAGATGAAGCTGAATATGAAAACTTAAAAACAATTACTACAAAAAATGTTAAATATGTAACAAATGATTTAAATTTATTTATATCAAAAGAATATAATAGTGGTTTTATAGATTCAAAAATAAGAGAAAAAATGTATTTATTAACTTCATATATTAGAAATGATATAGAATTTAAAAGTAAATTAGAAAAAGAAGAAGTATATAACCTATGTAATGAAATAATTTCTAAATTAAATACAATAGAAATTACTGAAGAAAAAAAACTAGATTTTTTTACAAATGAATGTAAAAAAAGATTTTCATATGAATTTGAAAGTAATTATAAAATTAAATTAATTTTTAGTACGGTTGAAATACTTGAACTAATAGCAATTGATAATACAGTTATAAAAATACTTTCAGAAGAAAAATCACCTAATGTTCTTAGACTTTGTTTGAGTAACAGATTTTTAACATGTATAAATGCTATAATAGAAGAAAATAGTGATATACTTGATGATGATTGCTTTTTTATTAATTTGCTATATGTAATGAATACAAATTTATATGTATGTGAAAATTACTTTGAATTTAAGTTAAATAAACAAGATGCTAATTTAATTTTAAAAAAAACTATGTATTTAATGAAAAAATTGGAAAAAATAAAAAATATTGATTTGGAAAAAGGTACTTCAAAAATAAAAACTAAGAATAATTAGTTTTTTTTTTAATATAATCAATTAGGAGGAAAAATATGAAAAAAGTAATACCTTTTAAGAAAAATATTTTATTTAAAACAAATTTATCAGAAATAACAAGTATTTCATTAGAGGATAATTTGAAATTTGATAATAATATAGTACTTGGAAATTTCGTGGTTAGTGGAGAGTATAAAATGAATGATTCAAGTATTAATACAGAACCATTTAATTATGACATTCCTGTAGAAATAAATATAGATGAAAAATATAATTTAAATAAATCAACAGTAGAAGTAAGTGATTTTTACTATGAAATAATAAATAATAATACATTAAATGTAAATATAGAAGTAACAATAGATAAAATGGAAGAAATTCCTATAATTGAAGAAGTAAGAAAAGAAAATGATCTAAAAGAAGTAAAAATAGAAAGAACAGATATTAATGATAAAAAAATAGAAAATAAAAAAGAGGAAAATATAGAAATGGAAAAAGATACTATGAAAGAAGAACCTGTAAAAGAAGAAAGATGTATTGAAGATGAAACATTATTTAAAGAAGTAAATACAGAAGAAGTATATTCAAGTTATAGTGTTTATATTGTAAGAGAAGGAGATACTGTAGATTCAATAATAAATAAGTATTCTATTGATAAAGAAAAATTACAAGAATATAATGACTTAAAAGAATTAAAAATAGGTGATAAATTAATAATTCCATCAAATGTATAAGATAGATGAAATACTTAAAAAAAACTCTTTAGTAGCAACTAGATATGAAAAAAACAATAATGTTTATTTTGTTGATACACGAGATGGAAAATTTGTTTTAAAAGAAAATTATCACAATATAGATATATATAATTATTTAAAAACAAGAAGTTTTAATTACTACCCTAAAATATTAAATAATCAAAATGATAAATATTTAATAACAGAATATATAGAAGACATAGATATACCAAAAGAACAAAAAATACTTGATATGATTAATTTAGTAAGTCTACTACATTACAAAACAACTCATTATAAAGAAGTAACAGAAGATGATTATAAACAAATATATGAAGATATAGATAATAATATAAATTATTTATATAGTTATTATATAGATTTAATAACATTAATAGAAACAAAAGTATATATGAGTCCTAGTGAATATTTAATTGCTTCAAATATTTCGAAATTACTTGCTTCGCTTACTTATGCTAAAGAAGAACTTGATAGTTGGTATGATGATGCAAAAGAAATAAAAAAACAACGTTTAGTTGTTTTACACAATAATTTAAAATTAGAACACTTTATAGAAAATGAAAATCCATATTTAATAAGTTGGAATAAATCTAAAATAGGGTTACCTATATTTGATCTTTATAAATTATATAAAAAACATTGTCTAGATTTTGACTTTTCAGAAATATTAAATAGATATGAAAGTAAATATCCACTTTTACCACATGAAAAAAAACTTTTATTTATTTTAATAGTATTGCCTGATAAAATAGAGCTTAATAAAACAGAATATGAAAATACATTAGAAGTTAGTAAGGTAATAAATTCTTTATATAAAACTGAAATATTAGTTTCACCAAAAAATTCTAAAAAATGAAAAGAATAATAATAAAATAAAGAAAAATATTAAAAATAAATTAAATCTAGTAAGTATAAATATTGTTAATATAAATTGATAAAAGATTATAACAACACATACAAAAGAACAAATATACCATTTTCCTTTACCACACCACCAATTATTTCGCATGTAAATCACCTAGTATAATATATGTATTTTAATCACATTTGTATGGATTATAGTTTAAAACAAGATGAAAATCTTGTTTTTGTTATGCTTGATTTATTTAGAAAGTTTTTATATAATTTAAATAGAATAAGAAGGTGACTTTGTCATGAAAAATAATAAAGGTTTTGCAATCTCAACAATTATTTATTCTATGGTAATTTTATTTTTAATGTTAATGCTTTTAATTCTTTTAATGTTAAGTACAAGAAAAGTTATATTAGATAAACAAAAAACAGGAATAATAAATAGTATTAATGGGACAGAAGAAGATGCAAAATTATATAAAGAAACACTTTTAAATGGTGCATATCCAGAGTTATACAAAGGATTAGTACCAGTTACAATAGATAACGATGGAACTGTAAAAAAAGCAGATACAACAAAAATGTGGTATAGTTATGAAAATAAAATATGGGCAAATGCAGTTATTTTAACTGGTGATGATATTTATAATGCAGGAGATACAATTAAAGAAGAAGAAATTAAACAATACTATGTATGGATTCCAAGATATAGATATAAATTATGGAATGTAAATAGTGAATTATCTGAAGGAGCAGAACAACCTATAAATATTGTTTTTGAAAATAAAAAAGAAGTCAGATCTACTGGTTCTAATAATGGAGAATGGTTAACACATCCGGCTTTTATTTCTTTTAATTCAAATGGAATATGGGTAGGAAAATTTGAAACAAGTTATAATGAAGATTCTTATACAAATAGTAGTACCTTTTTAACTAAAAATGCTAATTATTCACAAGCTACACAAGGATCAAATATAATAATAAAACCTAATGTAAGAAGTTTATCTAATAAAAATGTAAGCCAATTTTATGAATTAGGTATAAATACTAATAAGAATTTAAACTCACATATGATGAAAAATACAGAATGGGGAGCAGTAGCTTATTTAACTTATTCAGTATATGGTAATTGTACAAGTAGTTCTTGTGAAGAAGTATATCCAAACAATGTAAATACAGGTTATTTAACAGAAACTGCTAAATTTACAGGACAATGGGAATATGGATCAACTATAACAGGTTGCAGCGCCAGTTCAACATCAGCAAGTGTAAGCAGTAATCAAAGTAGTTGTGCTGCAGGTTATGCATGGAATGGTAAAAATAATAAATCTTCCACTAATGGAAATATAAGTGGAATATATGACATGAGTGGTGGAAATAATGAATACATGATGTCTGTTGTAAAAGATGCAGATGGTAATGCAATTAGTGGTACAAATTCAATTATAAATAGTGGTTTTAACGGGACTTTTGGATGTCCTACTTGTAGTAATGATACATCTGGGTTAACGGGTCTTACGACTGGAGTTACATTTCCAAATGAAAGATATTATGATTTATATACTCCAAATGAAAAAGAATTAAATGATGACACTTGGTATAAATACACTAATAGTTATTTGGGGGACGCAATGAAGGAAATGACAATTTCTAAATACAATGCATCATCTGGAGCAATAACTTTATGGTTCAATGATAGTGGAACTTATCCAACTACATCATATCCTTGGATTCATAGAGGAGGATGTTATAGTAACAAAAATACAAACGGTATAATTACTTTTGTTAGAACAACTGGGGTAAGAAATGCCCCTACTACTTTTCGTATTGTTTTAGCACCTTAAAATAAAAAAATATGGTATATAAAAAAATCGTTTGTTTATAATAAAAATGTAAAGGTTTATTTCAACTCATCAATATTAGTATTGACTAAATATGACAAAATATGCTAATATTATCATAGTAGAGTAAGGTGGTGATAAAATGAATAAAAAAGGTTTTACATTAGTTGAATTATTAGCAGTAATCGTAATTTTAGCAATCATTGCTTTAATCGCAACTCCAATAGTTATAAATGTAGTTAATGAGTCTAGAGAAAATGCAAATAAACGTTCAGTTGAAGGTTATATGAAAGCTTATGAAACAGCATATTATCAAGCACAATTAAAAGGTCAAAATGTAGGATTTAATAATGTTGCTTCAGTACAAACAGTTGAATATAGTGGTACTAATGTTACATGTGAAAAAGACACTATAAAACTAGAGAACGGAAAAATTTCTGCAACTTGTAAAATTGGCGATAAAACATATAACTATACATCTGATGAAGGAGTTAAATAATATTTATAACTAAGAAAGCTATTTGTTAATAATAACATTATTAATTAATAGTTTTTTTTTTACTTAAATGTTATAATATACTAGGTGAATTATATGAGTTTTGATAAGATAGATAAAATAATAAATAAAATTAATTACATAATAATATATATATTAATTTTATTGTTACCAATATCCACGATATTAAGTTTTTATTCAGATTATTTTGAATTTTTAAAGAATTTTAAATACAATATATATGATATATTATATTTAATTATTCCAATAGAAATATTTATATATACATATAATATTATAAGAAAGAAAACTAAAATAACAATGTTTGATATATTATTATATCTACTAATAATACTAGGAATAATATCACTTAGTTTTTCTATAGATTATCAAACATCGTTATGGGGAGCATATCTTAGAAACGAAGGCTTTTTATCAATTTTTTCATATTATTTATTATTCTTAAACTCAAAAGATATAGTAACTAAAGAACAAACAAAAAAAATAATAAAACTATTTATGATAGTTGGAATAATGCAATTTGTTTGGTCAATATTGCAAGTATTTGTAAGGGGACCATATCAAATAGAAATACTAGACGGTATAAAATATATGGCACTTGGTTTTAACAAAAATCCGAATTTTTTGGCTAGTTATATGATGTTATTATTAGGAATTACTATATCATCATATTTATTAAACAAAAATTCAAAAAAATATCTTTTTTTAACAATAATATTTTTTATAACTTTAATATTAGCTGCATCAACAGGACCTTTTCTTGCTCTAATTATTACATTAATATTTTTAATATTATTTTTAAAAATAAAAAAGAAATTAGTATGGAAAAAAGTTTTAATACTAATAATAACATTAATTTCAACATATATAGTTACAGATTTTATATCTGATACTATTTTTATAAATTGTTATCATGATGATATTAATTCAAATTATACAATAAAAGGCGATTTAAAAAATACAAGTAAATTATTTTTAAATAAATTAGATAAAAATCAAAAAACAAATTATGGCTCAGGTAGAATGGTAATATGGAAAAATATATTAACAATGGTTCCAGATTATATGTTATTTGGAAGTGGAATAGATACATTAGGATATATATATAATACTAGATTTTATACTGGTATGTATTTAGATAAAGCACATAATGAATATTTACAAATATTAATAACAGAAGGTATATTTACACTTATAACATATCTTACATTATTAGGAGTAATATTTTTTAAAGGACTAAAATGTAAAAATGATCTTACAATAATATTATTTACAAGTTTTGTTGCATATTGTATTCAGGCATTTGCTAATATAAGTGTAACAACAGTAGCTCCATTTTTTTACATAATAACAGGATTACTTGTAAATCAAATAAATAAAGAAGAAAAATTACAACAAATGTAATTTTTTTTTTACTTCTTTCCATAATAGTATTAGGAAGAATGTGATAAAATGCTTAATAATATAGAAGAAATAATAAATAAATTAAAAAAAGAAACAAATAATTTAGATGATATTATATATAGAGAAAAATATATAGATAAAAAAAAGATATATATCATATATAATGAACCACTAACTTCAAGTAATAAAATAAGTGATTTTATAATAAGAAGTTTAAATAATATAAAAGCACTAACTACAAGTTCATTATATAAAAAAATAAAAAATAATATATCAAATTTTAAAGTAAAAGAACTAAAAACTTATGAAGAAATATGCTCATATTTGCACAAAGGATTTACTATCATATTAATTGAAAATGAAGAAAAAGCATTTGCTTTAGAAACTAAGGCAAATTTAAATAGAGCTATATCAGAACCCAGCACAGAAAATACAGTTAGAGGAGCCAGAGATTCATTTGTAGAAGATTTTCAAATTAATATAGGATTAATAAAAAAAAGAATAAAAACAAATGATTTATGGATAGATAAAATGGAAATAGGAAAATATTCATCTACTAGTATTGGTATTGTGTATATAAACGGGGTAGTAAAAAAAGAATTAGTAGATGAAGTAAAAAAAAGATTAAACCAAATAAATATATCGGGAGTAGTAAATAGTGGTACTATAAAAAACCTAATTACAAATGAAAATGTAAAATTTCCAACAATTCTTACTACTGAACGACCAGACTTAGTATCATATAGTTTACTTGAAGGAAAAATAGCAATAGTAATTGATAATAGCCCATATGTGTTAATAATACCAGCTATATTAACTGACTTTTTTAAAACTATGGAAGATCAATATGGAAAAAATATTAATGTGACATTTACAAGAATATTAAAATTATTAGCATTCATAATTGCTATCATAACACCTGCTGTATATATATCCCTCATAACCTACAACCAAGAAATGATTCCACCAGATTTACTGGTTAACTTTGCAATACAAAGAGATGGAGTACCATTCCCTGCGTTTGTAGAAGCATTTATAATGATTATTTCATTTGAAATATTACGAGAAAGTGATTTTAGAGTACCTGCATCAGCAGGAAGCTCACTATCGATAGTAGGTGCTCTTATACTTGGAGATGCTGCTGTAAGTGCAGGAATAGTTTCCCCAATAATGATAATAGTAATTGCTATTACAGCAATTAGCTCACTTCCATTCACTGAATTAGAGTTTACTAATACACTTAGAATTTACAGATTATTATTTATGCTAGGTGCAGTATTTATGGGAATAATAGGTGTGGTAGTTGTGTTAATAATATTTATAATTGGATTATGTGATATAGAATCATTTGGAAGACCTTACTTATTACCGGTAGTTCCATTTAACTTAAATGGTTTTAAAAATGGCATAATTAAATTCTCACTAAAAAAAATTAAAAAAAGACCACAATATTTATCAAACAATACATATGAACAAAGGAGCGATGAAGATGAAACATAAAATCATATTCATACTTTTAATTTTTTTATTTACAGGATGTTATAATTATAGAGAATTAAATAATTTAGCAATCACAAGTGCTGTTGGAATAGATAAAAAAGACGGTAAATATTATGTAACAACACAAGTAATAAATACACAAAAAATGGGAAGTGATTCAACTAGTATAGGAAGTCAATCAAAATTTGTATTATATGAAACAAGTGGAGATACATTACAAGAAGCATTTAGACAAATTGTTTTAGAATCACCAAAAAGAATATATGCAAATCATTTACAATTAATAATCGTAGGAGAAGAAGTTGCTAAAGAAGGAGTATCACAAATATTTGATTTTTTCATGAGAAATCCTGAATCTAGAAAACAATATCAAATGATAATTGCGCGAGATACAACAGCAAATAACATATTAAAAGTTTTAACCCCCTTAGAAACATTAAGTTCTAAAAATATGTTAGATAGTATACAGGCGGATTCAAAATATTTAGGAGTAAGCGAAAAAATAACATTTGAAGATCAAGTAAAAACATATTTAAATAATAAAATAGATATGTTTGCAACTACAATAATTATAGAAGGAAATTTAGAAGAAGGAAAAAATACAGATATATTAAAAGAATCCAATCCTAGTACTAAACTTAAAATAAATAATTTGGCTGTTTTTAGGGAAGATAAATTACAAGGTTATTTAACAGAAAAAGAAAGTATAGCAGCAAGCTTTTTAAACAATACAATAACGAATACAATAATAACATTTAAATGTGATGAAAATAAATATATATCAACAGAAATAATGAATCCAAAAACAGATTTTGAATTTGAAAAAGATAAATTAAAAGTAAAAATTAAAGTAAGTGCGGAAGGTAATATAAATGAAGTTGACTGCGATTTAAAAATTTCAGAACCAAAGGTAATTAGTGATATAGAAAGAATGACACAAGAACAAATAAAACAATCTATAATAGAAACTATTAATAAAGTAAATAAAGAATATAAAAGTGATACATTTGGTTTTTTAGATAAAATATATAAATCAAATCCAAAATATTCATATAAAATACAAGATAATTGGTTCAACGAAAATTTGCAAAAATTAGATGTACAAGTAGATGTTAATGTTTCACTAAAAGGAAAGGGAAATATAATAATGGTGATTCCAAATGAAGAAAATTAACACAGTACAATTATGTAGTATGTTTATAATATTGATATTATCAGCAACATTTGGTAAAGGATTTAGTACAGTAATAAAAGCGAGTGGAATAGATTCTTGGATAAGTGTATTAATAGCAGGGGTACTTGGATTTGGAATACTATTTATATTTATATATATATCAAACTATGAAAAAGATTTAACGTTAACAGAAAAAACAAAAAAATTATTTGGAAATACATTTGGAACAATAATAAATTATATTTTAGTAATAATTTTATTTGTAACAGCAGTAAGCTTATTTTATGATTTAATGGGATTTATAAGTTCACAATTTTTACCCGAAACACCAATATTTATAATAGGATTTATGTTTACATTAGTAATAATTTATATAAATATAAAAGGAATAGAAACAATTAGTAGAACTGCCATTGTAATATTTTTCATAAGTATGTTTTTATTTATAATTGCAGGGTTTGGATTAATAGGAAAATTTGATGTATCAAACCTTAAACCAATGTTGGAATTTGGATTAAAAAATTCAGTAAAAGGAAGTATGTATATATTATTATTAAATATATTACCATCAGTGGCACTTCTAATAATACCTAAAAACACATTAGTAGATTATAAAAAAACATCTATTTATATAATAATATCTTATATATTTTCAATAATACTTATTTTATTAACTATATTTTTAACTCTAGGAAATTTAGGAATAGAACTATCAAGATTATATCTATTTCCAGAATATGTAGTATTAAAAAGAATAAATTTGTTTAATTTTATAGATAGAATAGAAAATATAATAGTTATACAATGGATATTTGGATTGTTTTTAAATATTAGCTTTATAATATATTTTATAACTAATACCATTAAAAAAAATAATAATAAAATAATAACATATTTAATAGCATTCATTCTTTTATTTATATCAAACTATGTATTTAAAAATACGACTATTTATGATGTATATATATATAACATTGCTATATATTTTAAATATACATTATTATTAGTTTTAATACTTATTACGATAAAAATAAAATATAATAGAATAAAAAAGAAAATTTGATTTCTTTTTTTTAGTGTTGTATAATAAATTAAGTCGGAGGTTTTTATGGAAAAAATATCAATAATAGTACCTTGCTATAACGAAGAAGAAGCAATGCCTATATTTTATGAAGAAATAATTAAAGTAGCACAAGAAATGAAAAAAGTTGAATTTGAATTTATATTTGTAAATGATGGCTCTAAAGATAAAACCTTACAAGTTGCAAGAGAACTAAGTAAAAAAGATAAAAGAGTAAGATATGTATCATTTTCTAGAAACTTTGGTAAAGAAGCTGCAATGCTAGCTGGTCTAGAAGCTGCAAAAGGAGATTATGTAGCAATAATGGATGTTGATTTACAAGATCCTCCTGCATTAATACCAGATATGTATAATTATATAAAAAATGAACATTATGACTGTGTAGCAACACGTAGAGTAACAAGAAAAGGAGAACCTAAAATCAGAAGTTTCTTTGCAAGATGCTATTATAAATTGATTAATAAAATATCAAAAACAGAAATAGTAGATGGAGCAAGAGATTTTAGATTAATGACTCGACAAATGGTAGATTCAATACTTGAATTAAAAGAATACAATAGATTTTCAAAAGGTATATTCAGTTGGGTTGGTTATGAAACAAAATGGTTAGAATATGAAAATGTTGAAAGAGTAGCAGGAACAACAAAATGGTCATTTTGGAAATTGTTTGGATATTCACTTGAAAGTATAGTTGCTTTTTCAACGGCACCTTTAGCAATCGCATCAATTGTAGGAATACTTTTTTGTATAATTTCATTTATAATGATACTTGTAATAATTATTAAAACATTAGCATTTGGAGATCCTGTTGCAGGATGGCCAAGCATGATATGTATAATATTCTTAGTAAGTGGTATACAATTATTTTGTCTTGGAATAATTGGACAATATTTATCAAAAGCATATTTAGAAGTTAAAAAAAGACCTGTATATTTAGTAAAAGAAACGGAAAAATCAAATGATAGATAAATGTTTAAAACTGTATAAAAAATATGAAGAAATAATTAATTATTTAATAGTGGGTGTTTTAACAACTTTAGTATCTATTGGAACATATGGATTATTTGCAAAAATAATTGGAATAAATTATTTAATAAGTAACATAATTTCTTGGGTAGTTTCAGTAGCATTTGCTTATATAACAAATAAAATATTTGTATTTAAAAATAAAGAAAAAGAAAAAAAACAAGTATTTATTCAGATATATCAGTTTGTAAAATATAGATTATTTTCTCTAATAATAGATATTTTATTAATGTATGCATTTGTGGAATTAGTAAAAATAGATGATATGATATCAAAAATAATAGTGCAAGTAATTGTAATAGTATTAAATTACGTATTTAGTAAAATATTTGTATTTAAAAAATAGATGAATAATCATCTTTTTTTGTTAATGAAATGATAAAAAAAGATTATAAAATAAAAAAAACAACCATAAGGTTGCTTTTTTAAGCGGCTATTATGCCAACACGGGTTTGATCCATTAATAGACCAAGATGTAGATATATAAAACCTACATTAATATTATATTATATTTACAAACAAATTATACAAAATAAGTAAATATAATTACAACTACATAATATAATAAATATAAAAAAAATCAACCAAATTTAATAAAATTTTGATATAATTATAAAAGGTGAAAGACATGAAACAGGAAAACATAAGAAACTTTTCAATAATCGCACATATAGATCATGGAAAAAGTACACTAGCAGATAGAATATTAGAATTGACTGGTGCGATAACAGAAAGAGAAAAAAAAGATCAATTATTAGATAACATGGAACTTGAAAGAGAACGTGGAATTACTATAAAATTAAATGCCGTTCAATTAAAATATAAATTAGATAATGAAGAATACTATTTACATTTAATAGATACTCCAGGACATGTGGATTTTTCATATGAAGTTAGTAGAAGCCTAGCAGCATGTGAGGGTGCTGTACTGGTTGTTGATGCAGCTCAAGGAATAGAAGCACAAACTTTAGCTAATCTATATCTAGCACTTGAAAATAATCTTAAAATAATACCAGTAATAAATAAAATAGATTTACCTAATGCAGATCCAGAAAAAGTAAAAAATGAATTAATAGATACATTTGGTTTTGAAGAAGATGAAATAATATATACAAGCGCTAAAAAAGGAATTGGAATAAAAGAGTTGGTTGAGACAATAATAAAAAAAGTACCTGCTCCAAAAGGTAATAAAAAAGAAAAACTACAAGCTCTTATCTTTGATAGTTGCTATGATCCATATAGAGGAATAATGACTTCAATAAGAGTTATAAATGGCACATTAAAAATAGGTGATAAAATAGAAATGATGTCTACAGGAGTTTCATATGATGTTGTAGAACTATATATACATACACCAAATGAAAAAAAAGTTAATGAACTTGTAGCAGGTGAAGTAGGAATTATTTATGCAAGCATGAAAAGTATAAGCGATGTAAAAGTTGGAGATACAATAACACATACAGATAATCCTGCAAATGAAAGATTAGTAGGTTATAAGCCAATGAAACCAATGGTATTTTGTGGATTATACCCTATAGAAACATCTAAGTATCCAGACTTGAGAGATGCACTTGAAAAATTAAAACTTAATGATGCATCATTAGAATTTGAACCTGAAACATCAAAGGCTTTAGGATTTGGATTTAGATGTGGTTTTTTAGGACTTCTACATATGGAAATAATAGAAGAGAGAATAGAAAGAGAATTTGGTATAGAGTTAATAGCAACTTCTCCATCAGTTATATATGATATAGAACTAACAGATGGAAGTAATATTAAAATAGATAGTCCAGTTAAAATGCCAGAAAAAGTTAAAATAAAAGATATAAAAGAACCATATATAAGAACTAATATATTTGTTCCAAGCGAATACATAGGTCCAATAATGGAATTATGTCAAGATAAAAGAGGTAATTATGTATCAATGGAATATTTAGATCAAACTAGAGTAAATATTCACTATGAAATACCATTATCCGAAATAGTTTATGACTTTTTTGATAAATTAAAAAGTGCTACTAAAGGATATGCCTCATTTGATTATGATTTAATTGGATATAAAAGTAGTCAATTAACTAAGATGGATATATTACTTAATGGAGAAATAATTGATGCGTTAAGCGTAATAGTTCATAAAGATTTTGCTTACAAAAGAGGTAAAGCAATAGTTGAAAATCTAAAAAAACTAATACCTAAACAACAATTTGAAGTACCGATACAAGCATGTATTGGTAATAAAGCAATTGCACGTGAAACAGTAAAAGCAGTAAGAAAAGATGTTTTAGCTAAGTGTTATGGTGGAGATGTTTCAAGAAAAAGAAAATTACTAGAAAAACAAAAAGAAGGTAAAAAAAGAATGAAAACCGTTGGTAGTGTAGAAATACCACAAGAAGCATTTATGAGTGTGCTTAGTATGGATGGAGAATAATATGACAAATAATGAAGATATAAAAAAAGAAGCAGATTACTATTTAGAAAATGATGTAAATATTACACAAGCAAGTAAAAAATTTGGAATAAGCAAAAGAACATTTCAATTACATATGAAAAAATTAGAGGAAATAGATCCATTAAAATTTATTTTAGTGAAAGAAAAAAAGCAAGGAAATATAAAACTAGGAACTAAGAAAGGTGGAACAATAGGACATAAAAGTTTAAGTTGGTCTGAACTTGATATATCAGAAATAACTAGTTACTTAATAGAAAATGAATTAACATATAGACAAGCAGCAGAAGAATTAGGTATCCCAAAATCTACATTATATGAACTAATTAAAACTAATAAAGACGAAAAAATAACTTCATTATTATTCGCTCTATCACAAGCAAATAAAAGAAATATCCCAGTAAGTGAAGTATTAAATGAAAATAAGAAAAACAAACTTTAAAAATTTGATTGACAAAAATGTTTCAATGTAATAGAATACATTCTTACATAAGGGGGAAAAAAGTATATGTATAAAAATTCAGTTACATTGGTCAAATTATCACAATATACAATTGATGCTTTAATAAATTATTATTTAAGTTTGGAAAAAGGAGAATTTAAAACAATAAATGAAATTGTAAAAAATACTGGTTATTCAAAAAGAACGATTGTTGAATTTATTGTAGAAATTGATAAAGAAATGGATGTAAATGGTCAGTTTAACAATCTTTATAAATTAATTTTATCTCATACAAAATTTAGAAAATATAATATAGAAGGCTCAAATTGGTATAACCAACAAATATATTTTAATCAAATAAAACAATATCAAAAAAGAATGAAAGCAAAACAGATTGCACTTTCTTTATATCAAAGACAACAATCAGAGAAAAAATAAATTCTCTGTTTTTTTGTGCTATAATTAGTATGGTGATAAAATGGTAAAATCAGTTTATATACATATCCCTTTTTGTGATAACATTTGTTCATATTGTGACTTTTGCAAGTTATACACAAATGAAAAATTTATAGATAAATATTTAAATTCATTAGAAAATGAAATAGAAAATAAATATAAAAAAGAAACCATTAAAACACTATATATAGGTGGTGGAACACCAAGTAGTTTAAATATAGAACAATTAAATAAATTATTTAAAATATTAAAAAAAATAAAAAAAAGTAAAAATTGTGAATTTACATTTGAATGTAATATAGAAAATATTACAAAACAAAAACTAGAACTATTATTAAAAAATAAAGTAAATAGAATAAGTGTAGGAATTCAAACATTTAATGAAAAATATTTAGAGTTTTTAAATAGAAAATACGATGAAAAAGAAATAATAAAAAAAATATCATTAATAAAAAATGTAGGATTTAAAAACATAAATGTAGATTTAATATATGCAATACCAGGTCAAACAAAAGAAGAACTAGAAGAAGATATTGATAAATTTTTGAATTTGCAAGTTAATCATATTTCAACTTATTCATTAATAATAGAACCAAACACTAAAATATATATAGACAAGGTAAAAAATATAGATGAAGATCTTGATTATGAGATGTATAAACTAATAAATAAAAAATTAAAAAAAGAAAAATTCATACATTATGAATTAAGTAATTACTCAAAAAAAGGATATGAGTCAAAGCACAACTTAAATTATTGGAATAATAATGAGTATTATGGTTTTGGCCTAGGAGCAAGTGGATTTGTAGATAAAGAAAGATATGAAAATACAAGAAATTTAAACAAATATACAAATGGAATTTATATAAAAGAAAAATATCTAGTATCAGATAAAGAGATGTTAGAAAATGAATTTATATTAGGATTAAGAAAAATAAAAGGAATTAATAAAAAAAATTTTCAAAAAAAATATGGAGATATTAATAATATAAAAATTTTAAAAGAACTAATAAATAAAAAAAAGCTAATAGAAAATAAAAACTATATTTACATTAATCCAAAATATTTGTATATACAAAATAGTATTTTAATTAATTTCATTGATAGTTAAATATCTATATGATAAAATATTTATATAAGAAGTAAGGTGAAAAAATGAATAAAACAGATGCGTTTAAAAAAGAATTAAGTTATATATTAAATTCAAAATACTTAGAAAATGCAAAAAAATTAATAGAAATTCTTCCAGACTATTTTTTTGAAGTACCAGCTAGTTCAACAGGAAAATATCATCCGAAATTTTCACTAGGAGATGGTGGACTTGTTAGACATACAAAGGTAGCAGTAAGAATAGCCTATGAGTTATTAAGTGATGAATCAATAGGGAATGTTTTTACAAACGATGAAAAAGATTTAATGTTAGTTGCGCTAATACTTCATGATGGTTGCAAATCTGGATTAACAAAAACACAATATACTGTTGTAAATCATCCATTGATTGTATCTAAGTTAATTAAGGATAATAAAAATTTGCTAACACTAACAGAAGGAGAATTAGAATTTTTATGTTCATGTATAGAAACACACATGGGACCTTGGAATAAAGATTTTAAAGGAAATACAGTATTACAAGTTCCAAAGAATAAATATCAAAAATTTGTACATATGTGTGATTTCTTATCATCAAAGAAATTTTTAGATGTTAAATTTGTTAACAATGAAATATCAGAAGATTAGGTGATACTTATGAAAGGTAAAATAATATTAATAGAAGGAACAGATTGTTCTGGAAAAGAGACACAATCAAAATTGTTGGTAAAAAAACTAAATGAAAATGGAATTAAAAGCGCATACTTTTCATTTCCAAATTATGATTCTCCAACTGGTAAAATAGTAGGCGGACCATTTTTGGGAAAAGAATATATTTCAAAAAGTTATTTTGAAGAAGGAAGTGTAAATGTAGATCCAAAGGTATCATCTTTATATTACGCAGCTGATAGATTATATAATTATGATATAATAAAAAAAATGCTTGATGACGGAATTATAATTATTCTTGATAGATACATATATTCAAATATGGCATTTCAAGGTGCAAAATTTGAAGAAAAAGAAAAAAGAAGTGAAATGTATAAATGGATAGATGATTTAGAGTTTAATTTTTTAAAACTACCAAAACCAAACATAACTTTTTTCTTACATACTCCAGTCAATGTTATTATAAAACTTTTAGAAAAAAGAGAAGAAAAACCTGATGGAAATGAAACAAATAAAGACTATTTAATTAAAGCTGAAAATTCATACTTTGAATTATGTGATTTATATAATTTTAGGAAGATTGAATGTACACAAAAAGAACAAATGAGATCAATAGAAGAAATAAATAGTGAAATTTTAAAAATAGTAAAGGAAAATGTACTATGAAAAAAATAGTCTATTTTGGAAGCTTTCGAGATAATCTTTATTGTGGAAAATATGAAAATAATGAATTTTCATACATAACTGATTATGAAAAAATGAAAATAGAATTATTAAAGATACTTAAAACAGGTATAGAAAAGTGGAAAATAAAAGATGATGAGTTTGGTATATATTTTAAAAATAATATTATAGTTTTAGAAAATATTAATTTAATTGATAATGAGTTTCTTAAACCATTAAAAATAGAACTAAATAAAAAACTATTTGAAAAAAAGATTAAACAACTTAAAAATAATGCAAAATATGTATTAAAAAAAACAAATACTAAAACAAAAGTTACCTTTGTTGCTAGTACAATTATAGTATCAACTATATGCGGAATAGCTATAAATAATAATTCACAAACAAAAAAAGAACGACCTGAAGTTATAAAACCATATAAAATATCAGAAAATGTAGAAGATACATCTCAAGATAAAACATATGAAAACAATGAAGTAATAATAACTAAGCGGTTTCAAATAGAGGATTATAAAAAAGAACAACAGAATATAATAGATAAATATGCTAAAATGTATTATATAGATAATGACGTTGCTAAAAATTTAATATCTGAAAATAAAAATGAATTAAATAAATATAGTACCTTTGAAATAGGAGTAATACAACTTTTTAAAACATATTATTGGGAACAATCAAATATAGACAAAACTCCTATTGTAAGTAACCTTACCGAAAAAGAAAAAGAAGCAAAAATACTAGAGTTTGCTAATGTGTATTGTGAATATGATGAAGATGTACTTGCGACACTTATAGCAGTTCATAGATTAGAAACGGGTTATGGTACTTCAAAAGTGTATTTAGAATATAACAATTGTGCAGGAGTTATGGAATATGACAATGAAGGAAATTATGTTCCAGTAAAATATAAAACATTTGACATGGGTGCAGAATCCTTTGCTGATGTTTTCTTAAAAGTGAAAAAACAAGTATTAGAGAAAGCTCAAAATAATGAAGAAGGTTTTGATATAAATAAATCACTTGCATATAATATGGATTCAGTATACTGTGGAGAAGAAATTCCTGAAGGACAACCTAAATGGTATGAAATAGTAGAAGAATTAAAAGAACATGTAAAAGAAGAAGGTATACTAAATAACTATTGTCAAGTGAGTTTTGACAAGAAAAATAGAAAATGATATAATTGTCTAGTTAGAAAAAGGTGATTACTTATGAAAATTAACAGTGTAGAATTAGTTATAAGTGCAACTAGAAGAAGCCAATATCCAACAGATAACAAACCAGAATTTTTATTAGTAGGAAGATCAAATGTTGGAAAGAGTAGTTTTATTAATACAATAATAGGAAGAAAAAACTATGCAAGGACATCTGCAACACCTGGAAAAACTCAAACAATAAATTTCTATTTAGTTAACAATGAGTTTTATCTAGTTGATGCACCAGGATACGGATATGCAAGTTTAAATAAAACAAAACAAAGAAAATTTGGTCTTATGATGGAAGATTATTTAACTTCAAGAAAGAATTTAAAAAATGTATTTATGTTGATAGATTTTAGACATAAACCTACAAATGATGATTTAATGATGTATAATTATTTAAAATATTATAAATTGCCTGTTACAATAGTTGCTACTAAAACAGATAAAATAGGTGTTACACTTCAACAAAAACAAAGAAGTTCTATTTTAGAAGATTTAGATTTAGTAGTAGGTGATGACTTCGTAATGTTTTCAAATGTAACAAAATCAGGAAAGAACGAAATAAGAGAAAAAATTGAAAGAACTATTTAATTGTATTACATTATACTAACAAATTCATACAATACTTTAGGTGGTACAAGTGAAAGTTAGTATTGAAGATGAAAACAATTTTATAGTTTTTTTAAACAATAAAAAATTTTGTCTAGATGATAAAGATGATTTAGAACAACAATTTAAAAGCATATTTAACGATATAAAACTTAGATATCAATTTGATGTAAGTGGATACTATGATATTATAGTGTATAAAGATAAAATATATGGAATGATTTTATCAATGAAAAAGGAAGATATTGAATACCTTGATTACTTTGATAATCAAGTAGAAATGAGAATAGTAACTTCACCATATGATAAATTTATATATAAACTAGAAAATAATGATTTAAATATACCATTTGATAATTGTGAAGTTAGAAGTTTTAGGGGAAATATATACATAATTCCACATAATAACGTAAAAAACATTGAATTTGCGCAAATACTAGAGTATACTACAGTGATATATGGAGAAGAAGCAGATAAAATAATTAAATATTCAAAAAAAATGAGGTGATATAAATGAAGAAACCAGTTGTCGCATTAGTTGGAAGACCAAATGTAGGAAAATCAACTTTATTTAATAGATTAGTTGGTAAAAAAATATCAATAATAGAAGATACTCCAGGAATAACAAGAGATAGAATATATGGAAGTGTTACTTATGGAAAATATAAATTTCATTTAATAGATACAGGTGGAATAGATATAAGCAATGTTTCATTTAATGATGAAATAAAAATACAAGCTGAACTTGCCATCAATGAAGCTGATGTAGTAGTTTTTGTTGTAGATGGGAAAGATGGGTTAACTTCAAATGATAAAGTAGTAAGTGAAATGCTAAAAAAATCAAATAAAAAAGTTATTATTGCTATTAATAAAGTGGATAGTAAATTATCAAAAGATAACATATATGATTTTTATGAACTTGGATTTGATGAGTATATTAATATAAGTGGGGAACAAGATATAGGAATGTATGATTTACTTGATGCTATAACAGCTGACTTTAATGAAATCGAAGAAGAAAACGATGATTCACTAAAATTTAGTATAATAGGAAGACCAAATGTAGGAAAAAGTAGTTTAGTTAATGCTTTATTAAATGAAGAAAGAGTAATAGTTTCAAATACAAGTGGAACAACAAGAGATGCTATTGATACACCATTTACTTATCATAACCAAAAATTTACTGTTATAGATACCGCAGGAATGAGAAAAAAAGGTAAAATTTATGAAAATGTTGAAAGATATAGTTTACTTAGAGCTTTAAAAGCAATAGATAGATCAGATGTGTGTGTTCTTGTTATAAATGCAGAAGAAGGCATTATAGAACATGATAAACATATTGCATCTTACGCGTTAGATGCCGGCAAACCAATAGTTATAGTTGTAAATAAATGGGATGTTATAGAGAATAAAGATAAACAAATGAAAGAATTTACAACTAAAATAAGAAATAATTTCCAATTTATTTCTTATGCTCCAATAGTTTTCTTATCAGCACTTACAAAGAAAAGAATTCATACTTTAATTCCTGAAATTATTAAAGTATATGAAAATAGTAAAAGAGAAGTAAAGACAAGTGTATTAAATGGTGTGATAATGGATGCATATACATTAAATATTCCACCATCTTACAAAGGTAAGAGATTAAAAATTTATTTTAGTTCACAAGTTAGTACATGTCCACCTACATTTAATATACATGTAAATAGTAAAGGATTAGTACATTTTTCGTATGAAAGATATTTAGAAAACAAAATAAGAGAATCATTTGATTTTGAGGGAACACCAATTGTAATACAATTTAAAAATAAAGGAGAAGAAGAAATGTAGCAATTTCTTTTTTTTAACACTAATTCATATATTTCATACTATATTTTAGGAGGAATAATATGAATTTTTCAGATAACTTTTTTAAAAAAATAGAAAAGAAAACAAATGTAAATAAACAAACTATTTTAGATCTTGCGACTAAGTTACAACAAAATGATTTAAAAAACGAAAATACACTTAGAGAGGTAATTCAAGAACTAGGAAAAATGACTGGTAGAGATATTTCAAAAGAAAAAGAAGACAAGATTATAAACGCGGTAGTAAATGATAATGTCCCAAAAAATATAGACAAGATGTTTTAAGTGCAAATACAATGTAAATTTAAAAAAATTAGTTGTTATGTGATATAAATATGTGCTAAAATTAATAATAGGTGGTATGCATGACAGATATAGAAAAATTTTTAGAATTTTTAGACAACTTAAATAATATGATTGATATTTCACTTAAAAGTTCATTAGAAAATAATAGTGAAAATTTAGAAATAAATATATTAAATTATATACAAGAAAAATATCCATTCATGGTTATAGGTAAGGGCTATATGTTAGATATAATTAATAATGGCTATAAACCAGGCACAGATAAATATAAAGATCAAATGAAATTTAAGGTTGCAGATATTAAATATGAATTGAATTCTGAACAAGAAGATTTAAATAAAACATTAGAATTGCAAATAAATAAAGTAAATACTCAGTTTAATTCAATTTCATTAGGTAGTAATATAAATTATTTAGATTATATAAAAAATACATTAGGATGTATCATGAAATTTTTAAGAGATAAAAGCAATGATTCTATGGCTTTTGCTAAAAACTCAATGAAAACAAGAGAAGATATAGAAAAATTAATAGCAGATTCATATAAAATAACTATGAAGGACTATGGAGAAAATTTAAAAGAAAATTTCAAAATAAGAATAGGAAATAATATAGATAAAGAAAAAACATATAGTATTTAAACGTTAATGAAAATCATTAACGTTTTTATGTGTAAAAAAAATAGTTGTATCAAATCTAAAAAGAAAGTTACAATAAAATAAAAGAATAACAATATTAAATATGGTCAAGAGTTGAATAGTTTCGTTTGTTAAGGTTAACTAAGTACTAGTTAGATTAAAATTTAAAATAAGAAAATATTGTAATTATAATGAAAAACGTAATGATATATATTACAGAATATAGTATAATCTAATTAGTAGTATTATAACGAGAAAGAATAATTATGAAGAGTTTATAAGTTTGAAATTTTATAGCTGAATTTTTGATATTAAAACATAAGTAGAATTTGTAACTATAAGAAATGAAAGGAGATTTGAGAATTGAAACAAGAATTAATTAAAACAGAGTTGAATGTAATAAATAACAAAATTGGAATAATGAGAGTAGGAAATATTGATTATATATCAATTACAGATTTAGCTCGTTATAAGGATAAAGATAGAACAGATTACATTATTCAAAACTGGATGAGAACAACTAATAGTTTGTTATTTTTAGGTACATGGGAATATCTAAATAATGAAAATTTTAATTCCATCGAATTCGATGGGTTTAAAAATGAATCAGGAACTAACTCGTTTGTTATGACACCTAAAAAATGGATTAAAGCAACTAATGCTATTGGTGTAATTTCAAAACAAGGTAGATACAATAGTGGAACATTCGCGCATCCAGATATTGCATTTGAGTTCGCAAGTTGGCTATCACCAGAATTTAAATTATATTTAATAAAAGAATTTGAGAGATTAAAACATAACGAGGCTTATCAACAAAAGATAGAGTGGAGTGCAACCAGACTTTTATCTAAAGTAAATTATGATATACATACTGATGCTATAAAGGAATATATAGTTCCGACACTTACTGAAAATCAAATTAAATTTGTTTACGCGGAAGAGGCGGACGTTTTAAATGTTGCTTTATTTGGAGTGACTGCTAAAGAATGGAGAAAAGCAAATCCAGACCTTGCCAAAAAGGGAAATATTAGAGATTATACAGATTTACTTCATTTAGTTATTTTAAATAATTTACAGAATACCAATGCGGAGTTAATTGAAAACAATGTTCCACAAAGTGAGAGATTAATTAAATTAAATAATTCAGCTCGAAGACAAATGAAATCATTACAAAATAATAAAACTATACATGAATTAGAAGAATTTCAAAAACAAGTAAATAATGAAAAATATTCATTACAGTGATTGAAGAATTAGTATGAATTAAAAAAGAATATATGTAATTAACAGATTGTAGGTAATATTGTTACCTACAATCAAAATAAAATGTTTAAATCTTGATAAATTTTAATTGTATTATATTTTAACATATGAGGTAATTTAAACTGTGAATTGCGTTAATGATTTTCATTAACGTTTTTATGTGTAAAAAAAGTTCTAATAAAAAAAAATTAAACATATATTTAAATGAATTATGGAAAGTAGGGAATATATGGAAAAAACAGAAATAATAAAAAGCATCACAGAAAGAACAGGAGGAGAACTCTATTTAGGTGTAGTTGGGGCAGTTAGAACAGGAAAATCAACATTTATAAAAAAAGTAATAGAAAACTTAGTTGTTCCAAATATACAGGATGAATATGAAAAGAAAAGAGTTTTAGATGAAATTCCACAATCTGCACAAGGTAAGACAATAATGACTATGGAACCTAAATTCGTTCCAAGTAATGCAGCTTCTATACAAATTGAAGATTTTAGTGCTAATGTAAGATTAGTAGATTGTGTTGGATATGTTATACCAGGAGCAAAAGGATATGAGGATGAAAACGGTCCTAGGATGGTTAAAACCCCTTGGTATGATGAACAAATACCTTTTGTAGAGGCCGCCGAAATAGGTACAAATAAGGTAATAAAAGATCATTCTACAATAGGTATCGTAATAACAACGGATGGTTCAATTGGTGAAATATCAAGAGAAAATTACGTTGAAGCAGAAGAAAGAATTGTTTCAGAATTAAGAGAAATTGGAAAACCATTTATAATGGTACTAAACTCAACACATCCAACAAATACAGAAACACAAAATTTATCACAAAATTTAACAAATACATATGGTGTACCAGTAATACCTATTAGTGTTGAAGATATGGCTGAACGTGATATGTATTCAATACTAAAAAGTGCACTTTATGAGTTCCCAGTATTAGAAGTAAAAATAAACATGCCAGATTGGATAGCATGTCTTGCCCCTAACAATTGGCTAAAAAAAATATACATAGAAAAAATAAGAGAAAGTGTAGTAGAAATAGATAAATTAAAAGACATTGATACAATAACTAATCATTTTAGCGATTGCGAATATATTAAAAAAGCATATCTATCAGATGTAGATACTTCAACAGGAATAGTAACTGTTAACTTAGAATGTCCAGATAACCTATATAATGAGGTTTTAAAAGAAATAATTGGAATTGATATAAATAGTAAAAGCCAATTATTAAAATTATTTCAAGATTATGAAGAAGCAAAAACAGAATATGATCAAATAAAAGGTGCTTTAAAAATGGTCAAAGCAACAGGTTATGGAGTGGCTTCTCCAAGCTTAGCAGATATGAAACTAGATACACCAGAGATAATTAAACAAGGTGGAAGATTTGGAGTTAAACTAAAAGCTGTAGCACCTTCTATACATATGATAAGAGTAGATGTAGAATCAACATTTGAACCAATTATTGGATCTGAAATTCAAAGTAAAGAATTAATAAATTATTTGATGAAAGATTCAGATACAGAACCAGGTACAATTTGGAAAAGTGAAATATTTGGTAGAAGTTTAGATGTAATAGTAAAAGAAGGAATACAAGCTAAATTGTCATTACTTCCAGAAAATGCTAGACATAAATTACAAACTACATTATCAAAACTTGTAAACAAAGGTTCAGGAAATTTATTTGCGATAGTTTTATAAAGATGTTTATACATCTTTTTTCGTGTTATAATTAAATAGGTGAGTATATGAGAATAAATAACAAAAAATATGAATTTAAATCAACAGAAAATATAAAAATAGTCCATATATCAGATATTCATTTTTCTGATAATTTTAATTTAAAAAATCTTGATTTAATATTAGAAAATATAAAAATGCAAAATCCAGACTATATATGCATAACAGGAGATTTAATTGATAAGACAAACATAAAAAATGAATCAATAGAAAAATATATAGATTGGTTAAAAAAATTAGCAACCATAAACAAAACAATAGTAGTTTTAGGAAATCATGATATAGAATATAGAACAAAAAAAGAAAATAAACATAAGGAAAATGAATATTTCATATCTAGTTTAAAAAAAATAAAAAATCTTTATTTACTTAGAAATGATATATATAAAGACGAAAATGTAACCTTCGTTGGTTGTGAGATAGAATATGAACATTATATACATAAAACAATTGATACAAATAAAATAAATAATTTAATTCCTGATATAAAACATAATATAATGCTTATACATGATCCATCACATATATTAAATAATAAAGATAAAATAAATTTTGAGAATTTAGATTTAATTTTATGTGGACATACACATGGAGGACTTGCATTTGAATTTATACCAGGGCATTTTGGTTTTATATCACCACATAAAAAATTATTTCCAAAAAATATGAGGGGATTATTTAGTATATCAAATACAAAACTTATAATATCAAGTGGTATAACTAAGTTATCTGAGTGTTCAGGACTAAATAAATTAAGCAATATATTTAGTTCAAATATAATAACAATTTCATTAAAAAAATAAGGTAATAAAATCAAAAAAATATGTTAAAGTAAGAAAAAACATTGATTTTACTAGCTATGTATGATAATATTAGATTGTAGACAAGGTAGCTTGTTTATCAAATAATGGGAGGTAAAATAATATGTCAAAAACTGATTTAGTAAATTTTATTGCAGAAGAAACAGGATTAACTAAAGCTGATTCATCTCGTGCTTTAGAAGCAATGATGAATGGAGTAATTAAAGGATTAAAAGAAAGTCAAAAAGTTACTTTAACAGGATTCTGTACTTTCACTGCTAAACAAAAAGAAGCATCAGAAGGACGTAATCCAAGAACTGGTGAAACAGTAAAAATTCCTGCAAGAATTGCTGTAACAATCAAATCTGGTTCTAAATTAAAAGACGCTTTAAACTAAAAGGCATTAGCCTTTTTTCTTTTTAGAGGTGAAAAATGAAAGAAGTTGCACAAGAAGTTTTAAAAATTTTTTCCTCATTTGGATATAAAGCATATATAGTTGGTGGATTTCCAAGAAACCAATATCTAAATATAAATAGTAATGATATTGATATATGTACAAATGCAACTCCAAATGAAATAGAAACAAAAATGTCAAAAGTTTTTAACATTAAAAATAAAAATGGAATAAATTATGGCTCTATAACAATCATTTATAAAAACTATAATTTTGAAATAACAACATTTAGAAAAGAAAAAAAATATATTAATAATAGAAACCCCTCAGAAATAAATTATGTTGATGATTTAAAAGAAGATTTAAGTAGAAGAGATTTCATCATGAATACTTTATGTATTGATTCAAATGGAAACTATATAGATAATTTAAACGCTATAAAAGATATAGAAAATAAAATAATTAATACTGTAGGAAAAAGTGATAAAAAGATAAAAGAAGACGTACTTAGAATATTAAGAGCTATAAGATTTGCTACAACATTAAATTTTAGATTATCAGATGAATTAGAACAAGCTATCAAAAAGAATAAAAAAAACTTAAAAAAACTATCATATGATAGAAAAAAACATGAATTAGATTTAATTTTTTCACATCCAAATGTTTTATATGGAATATCACTTTTAAAAAAATTAGAATTAATGCAATTTTTAGATTTAAAAGATACAAACATAATTAAGACATCAAGAATAGGTGTTTGGTTTCAACTAGATGATAAATTAAAATATCCATATACTACACAAGAAAAAAATCATCTATTAAAAATTAGTAAACTAATGCTACAAAACTTAGATGATAAATATGTTCTTTATCAAAATGATATAGAAGATATAAAAATAGTTGCTATCTTGAAAAATCAAAATCTTGATGATGTTTTAACTAAATATAATGAATTAATAATAAAAAATAGAAAAGAAATAAAAATTGATTCATATAAAATATGTGATATTTTGGGATGTGAAAAGCGAACTAAATTAAAAGAAATATATACTGATTTAGAAAAGAAAATACTTTATAAAGAATTAATAAATGATGAAGTAAAAATAAAACAATATTTAATAAAAGAATACCTAAATTAAAAAAAACATATATTTATTATAGGTGTTTTTTATGAAAAAATATTTTATTATTATAATTCTAATTATACTAAATATACTTGTTTATACAGATAAAACAATATTATCATCAAGTTCAAAAATAAATTTAGATTTAAAAGAAGAAGAAATCGCACTAAGTATAATCTCACTAGATAATAGTAAATCAATTTTGATTAACAAAAAAGATCTATTTGTATTAGAATATATAGATTCTCTTAATTTGGAAAAAGTAATAAACTTATATGGTGTAAATATACTTAGAAATTTAATCCAAAATAACAATGATTTAATTAATATAAAAAGTTATAATAAACAAACATTAAACAATAAAATAATGATAGATAATATAACTTTTGAAGTAAATGACAACATCAAAATAATTAATTATAAAAATTATAATTTCTGTATTTATAAAAGTGGTACAAATAAAAACTTAAGTATATGTAATTTTATTTATTTTTTAGATATGGACAATATAAACTTTTCAGATGAAGTGCTTGCTGTATTTTTTGATAAAAATATAAAAGAAAATAAAATAGAAAAATACTATGATAAATGGGTAGATAGTTATATACTCAACGATAAAACTTTTTACACATTAAAATTTTTAAATAATGATTATGAAGTAATAGAAGATAAAATTAATATACAAAAGTAAAAAAATAATGTATAATAACAATTAGGTGATTTCTATGATGAACAAGGTTGAAAAACTAATAGAAAAAAAAGATTATATAGTTCCAAGCTTGCTGATTTTAAATTATAAAAAAATTAATTTAACGGCCGAAGAACTTGTTTTTATTATATATGTTATTAATAATGGAGAAGATTTTAACCCTAAAAAAATAAGTCAAGATTTAGATTTAAATCTTGATAAAATAATGGATTTAATAAATAATTTAACAAATAAAGGATTAATTAATTTAGAAATCAAAAAAATTAATAATGTTAGAAGTGAGTATTTTAATATAGAAAAAATATATAAAAAATTAGCTTTTTTACTTGTAGATGAAGAAGAAAAAAAAGATAATAATATTTTTGATATTTTCGAAAAAGAATTTGGTCGTACTCTATCACCTATGGAATATGAAATAATAAATACTTGGCTTGATAATTTCAAAGAAAATACAATTATTTTAGCGCTTAAAGAAGCAACTTATAATGGAGTAAGTAACTTAAGATATATAGATAAAATATTATATGAATGGCAAAAAAAAGGAATTAAGACAGAAGAAGATATAATAAATAATAAGAAAAATTTTGTTTCAAAAAAAGAAAATAAAGAAACTTTTGATTATGATTGGTTAAATGATGAATAAAGAAATATATGATTATTTAGATGAATTAATTCCTAATCCTAAATGTGAACTTAATTATAACAAAGATTATGAACTTTTAATTGCAACTATGTTAAGTGCTCAAACAACAGATAAAAAGGTTAATGAAGCTACCAAAATATTATTTAAAAAATATCAAACAATAGATGAACTTGCAAAAGCAGATATTGATGATATAAAAAAAATAATTATGCCAATAGGTACATATAATAAAAAGGCAAAAAATGTCATTGAAATTGCTAAAAAATTATGCAACGATTATCAAGGAAAAGTACCTAACAACAGGAAATATTTAGAAAGTTTGCCTGGTGTTGGAAGAAAAACAACAAATGTGGTTTTAAGCAATTTATTTAATGTTCCTTGTATTGCTGTAGATACGCATGTAAAAAGAGTTAGTGAAAGATTTGGAATATCTAATCATGATGATGATGTTTATACTGTGGAAAAAAAGTTGAACAAATGTATTCCAAAAGAAAAACTATCAAAACTTCATCATCAACTAGTTTTATTTGGAAGATATCATTGCAAAGCTATTAAACCTGATTGTTCTAATTGTAAAATTAGAAAATATTGTAAAAAAAAGAGTTGATTTAATTACTGCAAATTTAGTAATTAATCAACTTTTTAATTATTTGTTATTTCGTTATTATTATTATTATTATTATTATTATTATTATTAGTTGTGTTATCATCTGGTGTAGTAGGATCAACTTCTGATGGTAATGATACATTTACTGTAGTTTCGACTCCATCGCTAATATTGCTTTTAAATATTGTATAAGAAGCTTTTACAACATATGTTGTTGTTTTAGTAGGAAGTGGAATATCTACTGTACTATTACTTGTAGTAGTAATATATGTAAGTGTTCCATCACTGCCTTTAGAATATATATTGTACGTAAGTGTTCCAATATTATTTGAATTATAATTTAATCTAGAATTAATAAAGTTATTTTTATAAGTTTCATTTGAGAATAGAGAAGAAGCTAATTTGCCTATAGCATCACTACTAATTGCATCAGGTGTTTGAATAGGGTTCCAACTAAGTGTAACTACATTACCATTTATAGTGTTTTTTAAATTTGTAACACTATTTAATTTTGAATATCTTGTTGAAACCTCAGTAGGTTCAGTACCTGATTTAAATAGTTCTGTAATTTTCATGCTATCAGGAGTATATTCACTAGGTAACATTGCAGGATTTGTTTCTTTTTCTATTGTAACTTCTACGACACCGTCGGGTTTTGTAAAATTTTTAGTTCCACTTAATGTTCCGTTAATAATAGCTTTAAATAATCTAACATTTTGTCCAGAACCAAACTTGTTAGTATATTTTGAATTTATTTTTTCATAACCATACCATATTGCAATAGAATAATCTGGTGTAACAGCTGCGTCCCACAAATCATTAACTGCGTTATTAGGTAATTTAAATGCTTTTGCAGTTGCACTGTCATAATCTGTTGTACCTGTTTTAAGTCCATATGTAACACCATTAACAGAGGTTCTTCCAGTTAAGTAGCTTGCACTTGTAACAAGCATATCACTAACCATATAAGCAGTTTCTTCACTCATAACTTTTTGAGGTGCAGTTTTTACTTCGTATACTTCATCAGTATCTCTATATATAATTTTTGTAAATGAACGTGGTTCAACATAATATCCACCATTTGAGAAAGCTGCATAAGCTGCTGCTAAAGTTAATGGTGATTCACCCGTATATCCACCAATTGCATGTGTTTCAAATAATATTCCCTGCGACATATCAGGGTTAAGTCCTAAGCTTTTTACAAAAGATAATACATCAGTAGATTTTAAAGATTGAAAAGCTTTTATTGCGGGAATATTTCTTGATTGTTTTAAGGCTTCTCGCATTGTCATTAAACCATTATATTTACGATTCGCATTATAAACGGTTCCACCATCAGAATATGAATGTGGTTCATCTGCAAATAGTTGATAAGTTGACCAGTTATTATATTCAATACCTGGACCATAATCGTATAGTGGTTTAGCTGTTGAACCAATTTGTTTTTTCGTCATAGTAGCAAAGTTAAAAGTACTTTCCCCTTTTTTATTTCTACCAGCACCTACAGCAACAATATCTCCTGTAGAAGATTTAAGCATTACTATACCTGCTTGAACAACATCATTTTCCCATTTGTAATTTTTATTTCTTCCTTCAACGATATCATTAATATAATCTTGTTTACTTCTATCCATCGTAGTATAAATCAACATTGGAGTAGTATAAGGATTTATTCCTGTTCTTTCTTTTACTTCTGCTACTACTGTATCAATAAATCCTTGATAATCATTTGTAGAATTTGTAGACTTTTTAACTATGTCATCTACAGTCAACTTAGAAGCAATTTCTCTTTCTTCAGAAGTAATGTAACCATGTCTTTCCATTAAATAAAGAACTGTTTGTCTTCTTGATTCTGTTGATTTTGGATTTATATAAGGATCATATGCATCTGGAGATTGAAACATACCGGCAAGCATTGCAGCTTCAGCTAAGTTAATTTCAGATATAGGTTTATTGAAATATGTTAAGCTAGCTTGTTGTACTCCGTACGCTCCTGCACCCATATAATATGAATTAACGTAGAATTCAAGAATATCTTGTTTTGTATATTGTTTTTCAATTTTAAATATAGATAAGTAAATATCTGTGAATTTTCTTTTTATACCTTCAAAACCTGATGAAACAGTATCAGTATATGCATTTTTAGATATTTGCATAGTAAGAGTGGAAGCACCACCACCTCCATGACCAATCAATTGACTAGCAGAAGCTTTAATAAATCTGGCAGCGTCAAATCCATTATGTTGAAAGAATCTTGAATCTTCTGTTGCAACAATAGCGTCAATTAAAACTTGAGGCAATTGTTCATATTCAACTTTTTCTCTTTTTTGAGTTCCTAATTTTGTTATTATTTCACCATTTGAATCATATAAAACTGTTGAATCTTTTTTTAGTAAGTTATCCGGATTGAAATCAGGAGCAGTTCCGACAATGTATATTGCAAAAGCTACTATACCAAGTATTCCAACAATAACAAGAGAAAGTAAAACAATTAAAAATATTTTCATTTTTTTCTTTTTCTCTTTTTTTGTGGTTTCCTTTTTTCCTTTCTTGTTAGTTAGTTTTGGAATAAAATATAAAATAACATCAATAATTCCAACAATAACAAAAGCTTTAAGAAAACCAACAGCAAGTGTACCAATTATAAGTGTAAGTATACTTATAACTATTGCTGTAATTAAAAAACTATTTTTTTTCATTACTTTGTTTATTTTTTTCATATTTAAATCTCCTTTGAAATTAATTTATCCACAATTTTTATATAATCAGTACATGGATTAAATGAATCTTTTATTATATATGCATGTTGCTTAAAGTATTCAAACGGTATGGATTTTCTTGAATTATTTTCTAAAAAAACTTTTAAATCATTTGCTGTTAATAAAAAAGTTTTGTTTAATTTGGTAAACCTTACTATAATAAATGCTATTGCACCATGTTTATATACATTCATTAGATGTTTTATTTGATGTTCATGTATATTAGCAAGTGGAAAGAAATTTTTAGCTGTTTCTTTTGCCTCAAAATCTATGTATTTTCCTTTATATATTCCATTATAATCAGTTGTAGATGGAATTTTAAATCTAGCATCTTCTATAACTGCATCTTTTCTGCTTTTATAATTAACCTTATGTATTGTTATAGGAGTAGGTTTTTTATGAATAATCGCAATGTCATTAATAAGATAATAATCATTTGCTTGATTTAATTCACCCTCAAGAGTCATCCCTCTATTAGCATAATTGATATTACTTTTTTTGTTAAAAGATATTCCTGTTGGATAATGCATAATATCACCAAATTAATTATACTATAAAATATATTTTTTTCAAACCCATATTTATCTAATATTTTCTAATTTTGTCGAATTGCAACATTTTAAATTGTAATTGATATATCATATGTTTGAGGTGGACGAAATGATGCAATATCATATAGAAAGTATATTTAATGAGATGATAGAAGATATTTCTATTATTAAGTTCAAACTAAATAAATATGGTGTAAAATGTATTAAAAAAAACAAATAACTGCATAAAAGCAGTTATTTTACTATTCTATATAAATTAAACGATGGTTTATTAAATAGTCTAAAGCTTATATTAGAAGTTCCAATTCCATATGAAACAAATAAAGTAGTGTTATTAAGTACATATTTTTCATTTGTATATTTTTTTGCTTTGTTTTTATTGATTAATGAATTTCCAAATGGCAAACGAATTTGACCTCCATGAGAATGTCCCGCAAGTATTAAGTTATACGTACTATAATCAATTTCATCGATATAGTCTGGTTCATGCAATAAAAGTATTTTGTAACTATATTTTATATCTTTAATGGCTTCATTTACTAAATTATTTTTATTTTCAATAAGATTATCACTTTTTAGATTTGAATTAAATCCTACTATCATTAAAGGAATATTACTTTGATTATATATTAAATCATAAGTATCAGTTAAATTTGTGAATCCAGCATCAGTTATTATTTTATCAAATTCACTAAATTTATAATCATGATCTCCTTTTATTGCATATTTACCAAGTTTAGAATTTATTTTTTGGAGTGTTTCAGTTAATTCTTTTTTTATATTTTCAGTTAATTTAGTATCCTTATCTATTAGATCTCCAGTAAATACAACTAAGTCTGGTTTTGTTTCATTTATCTTATTTACCATATATTCCAACTGTTTTTTATTAGTAGTTCTACCATAGTGAATGTCAGAGATATGAACTATTTTTATATTATTAAAATCATATTCAGTATTAGCTATTACTTTATATTCTTTAACATCTATTCCCGATGTGGAAATGAATCTACTATATAATAAAAATAGTGTTATTATTAATAAAATAGTAATAGTTATTTTTATAAATTTAAATAACTTTTTATGCTCTTTTTTCTCAATTAAATTTTCTTTTTCCATTATAAAACTCCTAATAATAGTAAAAATATTTCAAGTGACATTATTATACCATTATGCATAAAATGTAATCCCATAGAAACCAAAACATTGTCCGTTTTACTTAATATGTATGCAAAAGTAAGTCCATGTACTGAATAAGGTATTAAGTATAATAAATCCACCCAACTATTTATATTTGAAACTACATGCAATCCGCCAAAGATAAGCCCAGATATAAGTATAAAAGCGGTAGGAGAAGTTATTATGTTTTTTAAAGATCTTCTAAAAACAAGTTCTTCGCTGATAGGCGCAAAAACAATGGCTGAAAATATCATATAGATTGGTGCAGCTTTTAAAGTTGTTCTTATAGTTTCTTCATTACCTGCAATATTTCCTTTATTTAGTAATGAAATAATAAAATTACTAAACATCATTATAATTATTGCAAAAAACCAATATTTTATATACTTAGAAAAATATTTTTTATGATTTTTTTTGATATCTACAATGTCATTTTTTAATGATTTATAGTTAATTAATATAAGAATTATAAGCATTACTATTGAATATAATATCATGAAAATGGTTTTTAAGTATAAAGGACTAGTAGAGTTTATATTAAATAAACTAAGAAAAGGTACTTCTAAAATACTTAAAACAAAATATGCAGAGATTGTTAAGAAACCAATTAGTAAATTTATAAATCTGCTTTTGTAGTTTTCATCATTTTTCATAGAAATAAAAAATATTAATGATAAAGTTATAATTAGTAATTGATATTCAAAATCAATTATATATGATGTAGTATTAATATTTAAAAATGAAAATAAAAAGCCTTTGCCTAAAAAAAGTATAATATACAATACTAAAGTACTTAATACTAAAAACAAATACCTCTCTATTTTATTAAATTTTTCTTTATTCATGAAATCACCTAGTATAATTATATCAAAATATTAAAAAAAATAACAAAAAAGTTTGGCTTTTTTAATTTTTATGGTATAATAACAATGAGTTTGACAGAGAGTGGGAATTTCCCACTCTTTATAGTTAGGGAGGATTTATGCTAGAAAATGTAAAAAAACTATTAGAACCATCAATTAATGAACTAGGTTTCAAATTAGATGATGTAATTTATGAAAAAGAAGGAAGTCTTTGGTTTCTTAGAGTTATTATTGATAAGGAAACATTAGTTACTGTAGATGACTGTGTAACAGTTTGTAAAAAAATTAATCCAATATTAGATGAAGCAGATTTAATAAAAGATAGTTATATTTTAGATGTATGTACAAAAGAGAAAGGGAATGATTAAAATGAACGGTAAAGAATTTAAAGCAGCAGTACAGCTTTTGGTTAAAGAAAAAGGAATAAGTGAAGATGTTATATATGAAGCAATGCAATTAGCTCTAACATCTGCTTATAAAAAAAATTATCATTCTTTATCAAATGTTAGGGTAAATATTGATTCAGAGTCTGGTGATATACATGTATATTCTTTTAAAACAGTAGTTCCAGATAATTATGAAGAATTAGAAGAATGGGACTTATTAGAAGAGGAAGAAAATAGCGACGAAGAAAAAGAAGATGAAGAAAAAAAAGAACCATTTATATTTGATGAAAGAATTCATATTCCATTGGAAGAAGCAAGAAAGATAGTTCCAAATATAGAAGTTGGAGAAACAATAGAAGAAGAAGTTACTCCAAAAGATTTTGGTAGGGTAGCAGCTGCAACAGCTAAACAAGTTGTTGTACAAAAAATAAGAGAAGCAGAAAGAAATACTATTTTAAATGAATATCAAGATAAACAAGATGAATTAGTTTCAGGAATTGTGGAAATGGAAGATGCTAGAAATTATTATATTGGTCTAGGTAAAACTCAAGGTATTTTACCTAAAACAGAAATAATTCCTGGTGAAATAATTAAAATGGGTAGTAATATAAAAGTATATATTACAAAAGTTGAAAGTAATTCTAAGGGACCTATTATACTTTTATCACGATGCCATTATGGATTTGTTAAGAGATTATTAGAATTAGAGATTCCGGAAATAAATGAAGGAATAATACTTGTTTATAGTGTAGCACGTGAAGCTGGTGTAAGAACTAAAGTTGCTGTATATTCAGAAAATGCAAAAGTAGATCCAATTGGTGCTTGCATAGGAGAAAAAGGTATGAGAATTGCTAATATATTAAAAGAATTAAATGGTGAAAAAATTGATATAATAGAATATAGTAAAGATTCTCAACAGTTTATAAAAAATGCATTAAGTCCAGCCAAAGATCCTCATGTATTTATAACAGATGAAAAGAAAAATGAAGCACTAGTAGTAGTAGATAAAGAAAACTTTTCACTTGCTATAGGTAAAAAAGGTTTAAATGTAAAACTTGCTTCAAGATTAACTCATTTTAAAATAGATGTTAAAACATATGAACAAGCAAAAGAAGAAGGAATTAATATAATAGGATAGGTGATTTATTTGAAACAAAAAAAAATACCAATGAGAACATGTATTGTTACAAAAGAAAAATTACCAAAAAATAAACTTATTAGAATAGTAAGAACACCAGACCTAAATATTGTGATAGATGAAACAGGTAAACAAAATGGTAGAGGTGCATACTTAAAAAAAGATATTGAAGTTTATGAAAAGGCCAAAAAAACAAAAATCTTAAATAAACATTTAGAAATAGAAGTTCCAGATAGTATATTTGATGAATTAGAAAAGATTAAGTAGGTGTATAAAATGGGAAAAAGACAAGATTATATTTCATGGGATGAATATTTTATGGCTCTTGCAATTTTATCAAGTAAAAGAAGTAAAGATCCCTCAACACAAGTTGGTGCTTGTATAGTTGATGAAAATAACAAAATATTATCAATGGGGTATAATGGTATGCCTGTAGGAATAAATGACGATAATATTACTTGGGAAAGAGAAGGAAGTTTTTTGGATACGAAATATGCATATGTATGTCACGCAGAATTAAATGCAATCCTTAATTATAAAGGAAATTTAACAGGTAGTAAAATATATGTTTATTTATTTCCATGTAATGAATGTGCAAAAGCTATAATACAAGCAGGTATAAAAGAGGTAATATATGCCTGTGATAAATATAAAGATACAGATGCCGTTAAAGCTTCAAAAAAAATGTTTGATGAATGCAACGTTGTATATAGAGAATATAAATCAAAAGGTAAAAATATAATAATAACTGTATAGGAAAAGAGGTGTTATTTATGATGACTGTGCTAGAATACGCAGATGACATGAATAAGAAAGTAGAAGAAATAATAGGGGCTTGTAAAAAATTAAGTATAAAAATTAATGAAGAAACAGATTTATTGTCAGACGAAGATATAACAATTCTTGATAATTATTTTTCATCAGAAATAGATGAGGAATATGATATTGATAATGAAATCGATGAAATAGTAGAAGATATAAAAGATACAAAAAAAATAGATGTTGATAATTCTGTATCTAAACAAAAATTAAAGAAAAAAAATGATACAGCTAAAAATAAAAAAGATTTAGCACAAAAAAAGAAAGAAATGTATAAAAACAAGAAAAAGCTTATGTCTAATACACCAACAAACAATAGCAATATTGTATTATACAAAGAAAATATGTCTATTGGTGATTTAGCTAAAGAATTAGGTGTTTCAGCAGCTGAAATAGTGAAAAAACTTTTCTCACAAGGATTAATGGTAACAATAAATACACCTATAAGCTATGAAAATGCCGAAATACTTGTACTTGATTATAATAAAGAACTAAAAAAAGAAGAAACAACAGATGTTACAAATTTTGAACAATTTGAAATAATAGATGCTGAAGAAGATTTAGTAAAAAGAGCTCCAGTTGTTACAATAATGGGACACGTTGATCATGGAAAAACAACACTTTTAGATACAATTAGGAAATCAAATGTCGCATCAGGTGAAGCTGGTGGAATAACTCAAGCCATAAGTGCATATCAAGTAAAGCATAATGGAGAAACAATTACATTTATAGATACACCGGGGCATGCTGCATTTACAGAAATGAGAGCAAGAGGAGCAAGTATAACAGATATAGTTATAATAATAGTTGCTGCAGATGATGGGGTTATGCCTCAAACAAGAGAAGTTGTAGATCATGCTAAAGCTGCAAATGTTCCAATAATAGTTGCTATAAATAAAATTGATAAACCAGGTGCAAATGTAGAAAAAGTAATGACAGATTTATCAGAATTAGGTTTAACTCCTGAAAAATGGGGTGGAGATACTTTATATAACGAAATATCTGCTAAAAACGCAATAGGAATAGACGGATTACTAGAAAACATTTTATTGGTTGCAGAATTAAAAGATTATAAAGCAAATCCTAATAGATATGCAGTTGGTACTGTAATTGAATCAAGACTTGATAAACATTTAGGTCCTATTGTAACAGTTTTAATTCAAAATGGAACATTAAGATTAGGAGACCCAATTGTAGTTGGAAATGCATATGGAAAGATAAGAACATTAAAAAATTCAAATGGTGAAGAAATAACAAGTGCAATACCTAGTCAACCTGTAGAAATAACAGGAATTAATGAAGTTCCAGTAGCTGGCGATAAGTTTATGGCTTTTGAATCAGAAAAACAAGCAAGAAGTATTGGGGAAGAAAGAAAAAAACAAGCTAGATTAAAAGAAAACACAAGTAAAACAGTTTTGACTTTAGATGCATTATTTTCTAAAATACAAGAGGGCGTAAAAGAAATAAATGTTATAATCAAAGCCGATGTAAATGGTAGTAGCGAAGCTGTAAAAAATTCCCTTGAAAAAATAGAAGTTGAAGGTGTAAAAGTAAATGTTATAAGAAGTAGTGTTGGAGGAATTACAGAAGGAGACGTGGTTCTTGCAAAAGCCTCAAATGCTATTATTATCGGATTTAATGTTAGACCAAGTAATTCAATAAAAGATTATGCTGAAGAACAAGGTGTTGAAATAAGACCATATAACATAATATATAAAGTTGTAGAAGAAATGGAAGCTGCTATGAAAGGTATGCTAGATCCAGAATATGAAGAAAAAGTTTTAGGAAATGCTGAAATAAGACAATTATTTAAGTTTTCTAAGGTTGGTGTAATTGCCGGTTCATATGTAACAGACGGTATAATTAAAAGAGACTCTAAAGCTAGAGTAATACGTGATGGGATTGTAATATATGATGGAAATATAGGTTCAGTTCAAAGAGAAAAGGACTCAGTTAAAGAAGTTAAAAAAGGATTGGAATGTGGTATTACCATTGAAAATTTCAATGATATAAAAGTTGGGGATATCATTGAATCGTATGAAATGGTTGAAAAGGAAAGATAGAGCAGTAGTGTTCTATTTTTTCAATCAAATAGGAGTGAAATATGAATAATAAAGATGCAATACTTTTATCACTATTAGTTGGGATAAAAGAAAATTTAAATTTAACTGAATTAGAAAAAAATGTTATAATTGATGGACTAAATTTACTACATTCTGAATATATATCAACAAACGATTTAGAAAATTGGGAAAGCAAATGTTATGATGCAGATTTTTGCATAAAACCAATGAATGAAATAGTAAAGGAACATGCTTTAAAATAAGTTTGATTTTTTTATTTGTTTTAAGTATTATATTGCTTATTAAATAGGTAATTTATTATGCATGAAATAGAAAATAAAATTATGAATTTATGAGTAAATCCAAATATAAAAGAAAATCCAGTATTTGAAGATATTTTATTCAAAGTAAAAAAACTAGGTGATTTAGTAGAATATAGTTCAGATAATAAAAATGTATTTGTAATTTCAAAACTAGATGATAAATTAAATAGGAAAAGAATGACAAATATAAGAATTTCTATAGATGATAACGATTTAGTATTAATTGAAGAATATGTTATATTAGCAAAGCCTATTAATACAGATGAAGTTATGATAAAAAATGAAAAATGTATTAAACGTAAATATTCAAAAAATGGAGTAATGATAAGTAAAACTGTGAAAAACTATAAAGAATTTGTAGTAAATAAGAAACTTCAGGATATAGGGGTAATGGAAATATTATATCCATTTGTATCATCTTTTAATTCGGGTAGTGAACTATCTTCTAAAATTATAATACTTAGATCTGGATTGAATATTGGCTATGTAATAAAAAAAGAAAATAACGAACTTACTTATTGTGGTTATGTCCCTTTAAAAACTACTAAAATAAGAGATTTAGATTTAGCTGGTGCATTACAACCTTGAGAAATACTACCAATGTCTGATCAAAAAATAATTAGTTTATTGAAAACAGAAACTAATGAAAAAACAAGATTAGAACTAGAAAAATATTATGCTTTAAAAAATAAAGAATATTATAATTCAAATTATGATTCAAATTTTGTATATGTTAAACAAAAAAGAATGTAGACATCAATGTTAATTTAATTATTATATAGAACTAAACCGTTAAAAGTTTTTATTGTCAAGTTATGTCAATAAAAGTTTCTGTATATTTACTTTTAAGATTTTTTTGTTTATCCTATAAGTAGGATCGGAGGGAAAGTTGATGCAAAATGATTCAAATGTAAATAGTTTTATTGAAGAAGTTTTTTCTGAAATGGCTGATGAAATAATTGATTTGATAGAAGATGATGAAAATTATACTACAAATAGAAAGGATGATAGTCGTGAAGGATGTAATGTTAGAAACGATAACTAATAATAAGGCTGCAAGAACTGAGATAATTAAGAATTGTAAAACTGCAGTTTTAGGTCAAATTAAATTTCAGCAAAAAAAATTAGTGTATTTTACAAAAAAAAGCAATAAATTATTAAAAGAGATAGATAGCAATAAATTTTCAGGTGATGTATTACAATCAAAGAAAAAAGAATTTAATAGTTGTTGTAATGAAATAAATAATATAAAAAAGGAGTTAACATCTTATTATATTCTTTCTGCTAAAAATTGTACTAAAGTACCGAAAAAGATGAAAAAGATGGGTTTTAAAACTCGTGAGGATTATATTTCATGGTTAGACTCTAATTGGCGTGAAAATTATGATAAACATACTAGCGCTGATGTTTATGCTAAAAAGAATTTATTAAAAATTACTGGTATTGACAAAATTGCTTTATGTCTTATTGAAAGTGGAAATGATGGTATTTCAAATGCAATGAATACAAAAATTGAAAAGGGAGGAAAAACTTTATAGCAATATTTTTTAGAATTGTGGTATAAAATAATGATAAATTATTAAATAGTGTTTACATTATTGAACTTAAAATCTAATTATAAATGCAGTTTAAGAAGGTCAAAATAACTTTTTTGATCTTTTATTGTATAATTTTAAAAGTAATTAAAATTAACTTATATTTAATTTATATTTTAAAAAGTTTAAATTCATTAATTTACATATATATAGTATGCATGTTATAATATAGATGAGGTGGAACCATGAGTGTAAAAATAGATAGAATTAATAGTGCATTAGTAAAAGAAATAAGTTATATTTTAGCTACAGAAGTAAAAGATAAATGTATTAAATTTGTAACAATAACTGATTGTAAAGTTACTAATGATTTGAGTTTTGCTAAAGTTTATTATACAGTACTTAATGACGAAGATAAAAAAGAAACAGCAAAAGCTTTAAAAAATGCTAGTGGATTTATAAGACATGAACTTATGGATAGAGTAGATATAAGACATATCCCAGAACTTACATTTGTATTTGATGAATCGATATCATATGGTAAAAAAATTGAAGATATAATAGAAAATATTCATGAAAACAAGTAAACTTTTTGACATAAAATAGAATGTGTGATATATTTTAAGGGAGAAAAGTATGATAAAAATTTATAATTATGTTATTAACTATAAAGTAGAAAAAATTAATACAGAATGTCATACCAATTTAAATAAGAAAAAACAACTAGATTATGTTAAAGAAAAACCAAAACAAAAAATAAAAACTTTTGATGAAATACTTAATGAACATATTAATGTAACTAAGAAAAGTAAATAGTAACTTTTTAACTAGTAATTAGAAAACTAGTGTTAGATGAAAACTAGTCAAGGTTAAAAAGAGAATATACATACTTTGAGTTATATCGATTGACTTACGTTAAAAGTTAAAGTGCATAGATTTCTATGAATTAAGGTGGTACCGCGGAATTTTCGTCCTTAGTTTGTAGAAATTTTTTTTAGGAGGATTTATGATAAAAAAAGTAATATTTGATTTAGACAATACACTTATTATGTGGAAAAAAGATTATATAAATGCACTAATAGATACTATGAAATGTTTTGATGTAAAAAAAGATCCAGCTATAATAGATGATATTATTGAATCATTAGAAAAAAAATATGAAATCATTTCAAAAGAAATTTTATTAAATGATATAAATAGAATATGTGATTTAAATCTTGATATGAATTTTATAGATAAACTATTTGAAAATCAAAAAAAACTAGCTGAAATTGATGATAATTTAATAGAAATAATCAAATATTTGAGTAAAAAATATGAATTAGTAGTGTTAAGTAATTATTTTAAAGAAATACAAATAGGCAGGCTAAAAACCGCAAAAATTTACGATTACTTTACAAATGTGTATGGTGGAGATGATGTAAAATTAAAGCCAAACAAGGAAAGTTACTTAAGAGCTATATATCCAAATAAAATAGAAGAGTGTATCATGATAGGTGATAGCTTAAAGTACGATATAGAAGGTGCTTTAAAAATAGGTTTAAAAGCTATATTGTATGACTACAATAACAAATTACCTGATAATGAAGAATATATAAAAATAAATAAATTAGAAGAATTGAAAAATATATTATAAGGAGGAAAATATGGAATTAAATAAATATATTGATCATACAAATTTAAAAATGACATCAACTACAAAAGATATAAAAAAATTATGTGAGGAAGCAAAAAAATATAAATTCGCATCTGTTTGCATTCATCCGTGCTATGTAGAACTTGCTCATAATTTACTAAAAGATACAGATATAGATATTTGTACTGTAATAGGTTTTCCTTTAGGAATGAATAAAACAATAGTAAAAGAATATGAAGCAATATCCGCTATAGAAGATGGTGCAACAGAAATTGATATGGTTATGAATGTAGGTGCATTTAAAGATAAAGACTATGATTACGTAAAACAAGAAATAGAAAATGTTAGAGATGCAATAGATGGAAAAGTTTTAAAAGTAATTATAGAAACTTCACTTTTAACAGATGAGGAAATTATAAAAGCAACAGAAATTTGTAATGAAACATTTGTTAATTTTATAAAAACATCAACAGGCTTTGGAAAAAGAGGAGCAAGCGTTCATGATATAGAACTAATAAATGAACATAAAAGCGAAGTTTCGGAAATAAAAGCTAGTGGTGGTATAAAAACAGAAGCGCAAGCACATGAATTAATAACTGCAGGTGCAACAAGAATAGGAACAAGTTCTGGGGTAGAACTTATGAGAGGAGAATAATATATGACATTATATGAAGAATTAAAATGGAGAGGGCTTGTTAAAGACGTAAGTAGTCCTGAAATAGAAAAAAAATTAAATGAAGAAAAAATAACATTTTATTGGGGAACAGATCCAACAGCAGATAGTCTTCATCTTGGACATTACTCATCATTAGTAACAGCAAAACGTTTGGCAAAGGCAGGACACCATCCAATTTTATTAGTAGGTGGTGCAACGGGTTTAATAGGAGATCCAAGACCAACATCAGAAAGAGAAATTATTTCAAAAGAAACTTTAAATAAAAATCTAGAAGGCATTTCAAAACAAGTTAATGAAATTTTTAATGGAAAAGCTCAAATTGTTAATAATTATGATTGGTTTAAAGGATATGAATTTCTTGATTTTTTAAGAGATGTTGGAAAATATATAAATGTAAATTATATGTTAAACAAAGATATAATTAGAAGAAGATTAGAAACTGGAATAACATATGCAGAATTTTCATATACACTAATTCAAGGCTATGATTTTTTTAGATTATTTCAAGACAAAAATTGTGTATTACAAGCAGAAGGTTCTGATCAATGGGGAAATATAACAACTGGAATAGATTTAATAAGAAAATTAACAGGAAAAGAAGCATATGGATTTACTATGCCCCTTGTATTAGATAAGTTTGGTAAAAAATTTGGAAAAAGTGAAGGAAATGCCTTATGGTTAAATAAAGATAAAACATCAAGTTATGAATTATATCAATATTTAGTTAACGTAGATGATTCAATGGTAATAAGTTATCTTAAAATATTTACATTCTTATCTAAAGAAGAAATAGATGAATTAGAAATTAAAAATAATGAACATCCAGAATTAAGGGAAGCACATAAAGCATTAGCCCGTGAGATAATAACTGATTTGCATGGAAAAGAAGAATATGAGAAAGCTTTAAAAATAAGTGAATGCTTATTTAAAGGAAATATAAAAGAATTAGATACAAAAGATATTTTAGTAGGCTTTAAAGATGTTCCACATTTTGAAGTAGAGGAAAATATAAAAATAATAGATTTGATTGTAAATGGTAAAGTTGCATCAAGCAAGAGAGAAGCAAGAGAATTTATAAATAGTGGAGCTATATATATTAATGGTGATAAAGTTGAAGATGAAAATATGATTATTACTAAAGATATTGCTCTAGATAATAAAATTTTAGTAATTAAAAGAGGTAAAAAGAAAAATTACATTGGTTTAATAAAATAAAAAAAGCTCGAATTTTTTTCGAGTTTTTTATCTGTTGTAGAATTCAACTATTAATGATTCATTAATATCGATGTTAAGTTCGCTTCTTTCTGGATATCTTACATAAGTACCAGCCATTTTAGCTTCATCGAATGTTACAAATTCAACACGGTTATTTAAAGCTTCTAAAGAAGATTTAACAACACTTAAGTTTTTGTCGTTTTCTTTAATAGCTATAACATCACCTGGAATACATCTGTATGAAGGAATATTAACTTTCTTTCCATTAACAGTTATATGACCATGATTAACTAATTGACGAGCACCTTTTCTAGTAGATGCAAAACCAATTCTATAAACTAGGTTATCTAAACGACTTTCAAGTAATCTTAAGAAGTTTTCACCATGAACACCTTTAAGTTTACCAGCTTCCTCAAATGTTTTTCTAAATTGTTTTTCGTTTAGACCATACATAAATCTAACTTTTTGTTTTTCTTGCAATTGAATACCATAGTTAGATAATTTTTTAGCTCTTTTTTGACCATGTAATCCTGGTGCATATGGTTTTTTAGCTAATTCTTTACCATTTTCTAATATAGAGAATCCTAAACGACGAGATTTTCTGTAACTAGCTCCTGTGTATCTTGACATACTTTTTCTCCTTTCCTTAAAATCACATTTAATCTTAAGGCTTAATTCTAAATTAAAGGGTGTTTATTTTAATATTTTCGCTTTGCAGCAGAAGTTACACAATAACCCCTATAGGTAATAAACACGTTCTAACCTAAATTAAGCGCTGCTAGATGCAATGCATTTATAATTATATTATGTTTTTACTTGTAAGTCAATACCAATTCATATATAAGTTAATAATAATTAAACCTTCTTTTTAGTAGCATTATGGAATGCTAATGCATTTGATTTTTCTAATACTGAGTCAGTAATATAATCAAGCTCTTCAAAAATATTTTCATTATCTAAATATTCATATAATTTAGCAAACTTATCAACTAATCTATATGGTAAACCAATTGTTCTTAAATAGTTTAAATATGTATAAAAATTTTCCATTGATAATTTGGAAACATTGTTTTGGAATAAATAATTTAAAATTATAATATTAAAACAATACAAATCAGAATTTTTATTTGAAACTATAAATCCAGGATATCTTAATTCAATATTTTGAATATATTTTTTTGGAATATTAACTATAGATGAAGCTGGAGTTAAGTATTTTGCTGCAAAAGGTTTATTGTTATTTATTTTAAAACTGTCAGTATCAATAGCATTTAATTTTCCAGTATCTGTATTATATATAAAATTTCCTTCATGTAAATCATTAATAAAGAAATCTTTTAATTCTGAATTTTTTCTTAAATTATCCATCTTTTTTAAAATGTCACTTATTTGTTTTAAAAGATTTATCTTAAACTCATTTGAAATAGAAAAGTCTTTTAGAATCACATTTAAATTAATGCCCCTAATAAAAGGCATTGTATATCCACAAACTTTACTATTTACAATAGCAAGTTTATCGGGCAAAACAATTTCGTCAATATCTATTAAATCACTATTATCAATTAATGAATTTATTGTAAATAATTTATTACTAAAAATATCTCCTTCTGTATTGTAAAAAACTTTTAGAACTTTTTCTGATAAATCCCATTTATTTTTATCTGTAAATCTATATAATTTTCCTTCAGTATTAAATATTGATGATTCAAGTTTAAGTTTTTCAAATTTCTTAAAAGTATAATTAGAAAAAGAAACTGTTCTCATAATATCCCCCTTTTTTCCGTGTATAATAACATTTATTTTATAAATATGCAAATTTAAAAATAAAAAATATTTTTTTAGCACTCATATATTGACAATGCTAACATATAATAGTATACTGTAGATAGCATTCGAGAAACATGAGTGCTAAATAGAGGTGATTATATGTTAAGCGCAAGACAAAAAGAACTACTTAAGTTAATAGTTGAAGATTACATAAAGACAGCTAGACCAATAAGTTCTAATTCATTGTGCAAAATATTAAATTGCTCAAGTGCTACAATAAGAAATGAAATGGCTTTATTAGAAGAAATAGGTTTGATAGAAAAAACACATATCTCTTCTGGAAGAATTCCAAGTGAAAAAGGTTATAGGTATTATGTAGATAACATAATGAAACCTAAAGAATTGACTGGAGAAGATGTATTAAAATTACAACAAGTATTTCAAAATAAGTCATTGGTTTTAACGGATGCAATAAGTAAAAGTATGGAAATAATATCAGAAATAACAAATTATACAGCAGTGATTTTAGGATCAACTTCGGCAGATAATAGACTTACGAAAGTAGAAGTTGTTCCAGTAAGCGATAATCAACTAGTTGCTATAGTTATTACTGATAAGGGACATGTACAACACAAAAATATAATGCTTCAAGAAAGTGTTGCATTAGAGGAAGTAAAGCAAACAGTAGATTTAATCAATAAATTAGTAGTAGGCGTTCCAATAGATGAAGTAAGTATAACGCTTGAATATCAAGTAAAGCCAATAATAGCTAATTATGTAAAACAACATGAGGTATTATACAATGCTTTCTATAATGCATTTTCAGATTTTGCTAATGCAAGTAATGTACAGATGAGTGGTAAAAAAAATATATTGATGCAACCAGAATTTGATAATACTGAAAAAATAAAACAAATTTTAGATAAATTTGATGATAAAAAAATCATTAATAGCATCAAAGAAGATGATAATGGTATCAATATATATATAGGTAGTGAAAACGATATAGATGAAGATTTAACAGTAGTTAAGACAAAATATAACAATAATGGAGAAGAAGGAACTATAGCTTTAATAGGTCCAAAGAGAATGGAATATGACCATGTTGTTACTTTGCTTAATTACATAAAAGAAAATCTAGAGTAGGAGGACATATGGAAGAAAATACGAATATAAAAAATGAGTGCAAATGCAAAGAAGAGCATGGAGAATGTACTTGCGAAAACGAATGCAAATGTGAAAATAAACCACAAAAAGAAAAAAAACATAAAAAAGATCATGATAAACGTTTAGATAAACTGAATGAGGCTTATAATAAAATAAGCGAATTAGAAGATAGAATTCTAAGAGAAAAAGCTGAACTTGTTAATTATAGAAAAAGAAAAGAAGAAGAAATGAGTAAAATGCTTAAATATTCAAATGAAGACTTGGTAAAAGAAATTTTACCAATAGTTGATAATTTTGAAAGGGCAATCAATATGGATGATGATAACTTAGAAGACGAAGTTTCAAAATTCTTATCAGGATTTAAAATGATTTATTGTAAACTTATTTCAACCTTAGAAAAATATGAAGTAAAAGCAATTGATGGTAACAATAAACCATTTGATCCAACATATCATCAAGCAGTTATGACAGAATCTAAAGAAGGTGTGGAACCTGGCATGGTGCTTGAAGTATTACAAAAAGGATACTTATTTAAAGATAAAGTAATTAGACCAGCAATGGTTAAAGTTAGTGAATAAAGAAAGGTGATAAATTATGGGAAAAATAATAGGTATAGATTTAGGTACAACAAATAGTTGTGTATGTGTATATGAAGGTGGAGAAGCAAAAGTAATTGCTAACGCCGAAGGAGGAAGAACAACTCCATCAGTTGTTGCTTTCAAAAATGGAGAAATGTTAGTTGGATCAAAAGCTAAACATCAAGCAGTTATTAATCCAGAAACAATTTCTTCAATTAAAAGATTGATGGGAACAAATGAAAAAGTAAAAGCAAATGGAAAAAACTATTCTCCAGAAGAAGTAAGTGCAATGATCCTAGGAGATCTTAAGAAAACAGCAGAAAGCTATTTAGGAGAAGATGTAAAAGAAGCTGTTATTACAGTTCCTGCATACTTTAATGATGCTCAAAGACAAGCAACTAAAAATGCAGGTAAAATAGCTGGTCTTGATGTAAAAAGAATAATCAATGAACCAACAGCAGCAGCACTTGCTTATGGTCTAGATAAACAAGATAAAAATGAAAAAATCTTAGTTTACGATTTAGGTGGAGGTACATTCGATGTATCTATACTAGAACTTGGTGATGGTGTATTTGAAGTTTTATCAACAAGTGGTAATAATCATTTAGGTGGAGATGACTTTGATAATAAATTAGTTGATTATATAATTGAATCAATTAATAAAGAAGAAAAAGTTGACTTGTCAAAAGATAAAATGGCTATGCAACGTATAAAAGAAGCTGCAGAACAAGCTAAAAAAGATTTAAGTAGTATGACAAGTACACAAATTTCACTTCCATTTATCGCACAAGTAGATGGTGCACCTGTAAACTTTGAAATGGATATAACAAGAGCTAAATTTGAAGAATTAACACGTGACTTAATTGATTCAACACTAGAACCAGTACGTAAAGCTTTAAAAGACGCTAAATTAACTAAGAAAGATATTGATAAAGTATTATTAGTAGGTGGTTCTACACGTATTCCTCGTGTACAAGAATTAATTAAAGAAGAATTAGGAAAAGAACCATCTAAAGGAGTTAACCCAGATGAAGTGGTTGCAATGGGTGCTGCTATTCAAGGTGGTGTACTTCAAGGAGAAGTTAACGATATAGTACTTCTAGATGTAACACCATTATCACTTGGTATTGAAACATTAGGTGGAGTTATGACAGTATTAATTCCACGTAATACAACAATTCCAACAAGTAAATCACAAGTGTTCTCAACAGCAGCAGATAATCAACCAGCAGTAGATATTCACGTATTACAAGGTGAAAGAAGTATGGCTTCTGACAATAAAACACTTGGTAGATTCCAATTAACTAATATACCAGCAGCTCCAAGAGGAGTACCACAAATTGAAGTTTCATTTGATATAGATGCAAATGGCATTGTTAATGTAAAAGCAAAAGATTTAGGGACAAACAAAGAACAATCTATTACAATTACTTCTTCAACAGGATTATCTGATGAAGAAATCGATAAAATGGTAAAAGAAGCAGAAGCAAATAAAGAAGCTGATTCTAAGAAAAAAGAAGAAGCTGACTTAAAAAATGAAGCTGAACAATTAATATTTACAACAGAACGTTCAATTAAAGATTTAGGAGATAAAATAGATTCTAAAGACAAAGAAAAAGCTGAAACTGAAATCAAAGAATTAAAAGAAGCTTTAGAAAAAGAAGACTTAGAAGATATCAAATCTAAAAAAGAAAAATTAAACGAAACAGCTATGGCTTTTGCAACTAAAGTATACGAAGAAGCAGCTAAAAAAGCACAAGAAGAACAAGCAAAAGATTCAAAAGATGATAACAAAGATTCAGATGTAAAAGAAGCAGAATTCGAAGAAAAATAATATGAAGTTCTAGTTAAGCTAGAACTTCTCTGATATAGGAGGAAAAATGAACCAAAAACTTCGTAGTGAAATTAGTGATGAATTTAAGTGGGATTTAACTAGTATTTATGCAGATAAAAAGGAATTTGAAAAAGATATTTTAGAATGTACAAATTTAATAAACAAAATGAAACAATGTGAAAACATATTGGAAAATGCAGATAATTTATATTGTTGTATAAAATTGGAATATGATACAGCCCGTATTTTAGATAAACTATATATGTACGCACATCTTTCATTAGATACAGATACAACCAATGTAGAAGCACAAGAAATGGTAGGAAAAGTAAAAAACTTATTTAAAGAGTATGATGAGGTAACGTCATTTATAAAACCAACTTTATTAAAGTGTGATTATAATTTAATAGAAAAATACTATATTGAAAAACCAGAACTAAAAGAATATGAAATAGTACTTAAAGATCTGTTTAGATATAAAGAACATACTTTAACTGAAAATGAAGAAATGATTGTTTCTAAATTAAGTAAAGCTTTAACTTCTTCAAGTGATACATATGAAAAATTAACTGATTCAGATATGGCATTTGGGATAATTAAAGATGAACAAAATAATGATGTAGAATTAACATCTAGTAATTATTCAAAATATTTAAAATCCAAAGATAGAAGTGTTAGAAAAGCAGCATTTGATATGACATATGAAACTTTTTCTAAGTATAAAAATACAATAGCTTCAACTTATATTGGCGATATAGAAGCAAATGCTTCACTTGCTAAAATATATAAATTTTCATCCGCACTTGAAGCATCTTTATTTAATGATGACGTAAATACAAAGGTGTATGATAAACTAATTGAAACAGTATCTAATAATCTTGAACCATTATATAGATATTATGAAATAAAAAGAAAAAAACTTTCTTTAGAACAATTACATCTTTATGATACATATGTTTCGATAGTAAATGAAAGTACAAAAGAATATACATTTGAAGAAGCAAAAGAAAATGTAAAAAAAGCTTTATCTGTTTTAGGAGAAAAATATATAAGTGATTTAGATAGAGCTTTCATAGAAAAATGGATAGATATTTATAACAATAAAGGTAAAAGAAGCGGGGCTTATTCAAGTGGTTCATATGATACAAATCCATATTTGCTTTTAAATTTTGAAGGTACTTTAAATGATGTTTCAACACTAGCTCACGAATTAGGTCACTCAATGCATAGCTATTATTCTAGAAATAATAACAATTATCAAAACAGTGGATATAAAATATTTGTAGCAGAAGTTGCTTCTACAGTAAATGAATTACTACTTGCTTTTTATAACTTAAAAAATTCAGAAACAACTAATGAAAAATTAATTATATTAAATGATTTACTTGATTTATTTAAAGCAACAATTTATAGACAAACAATGTTTGCTGAATTTGAAAGAGATATGTATAAAAAACATGAAAATAATGATATTTTAACCTATGAAGTTTTAAATAATTCATATTATGAATTAAACAAAAAATATTTTGGAGATAAAGTAGTAGTAGATGAATATATTAAATATGAATGGGAAAGAATTCCACATTTTTACTATAATTTCTACGTATACAAATATGCAACAGGGTTAAGTGCTGCTTGTTACATAGTTGATAATATATTAAATAATACAAACAATATGAAAGAAAAATATTTGAATTTTTTAACACTTGGTTCGTCATTACCACCACTTGAAGAATTAAAAACAATGGGAATTGATATGACTGATAGTAAAGTGGTCGAATCTGCAATAAAAATGTTTGAAAATTTACTTAATCAATTTGAGGAATTATTAGAGAAGTAAGAGGTGAAGATTATGAATAAAAGGGACTATTATGAAGTATTGGGAGTTCCTAAAACTGCAACAGAAGATGAAATCAAAAGTGCTTTTAGAAAATTAGCTAAAAAATATCACCCAGATGTAAGTAAAGAACCTGATGCAGCAGAAAAATTTAAAGAAGCTCAGGAAGCATACGCTGTTTTATCAGATGAAAGTAAAAGAAAACAATATGATCAATTTGGTCATGCAGCATTTGAAAATAATGGTGCAGGAGCATCTGGGTTCGATTTTTCAGATTTTGACTTTTCAGATATATTTGGAGATATATTTGGAGGAGGATTTGGAGGGTTCAACTTTGGATCAGGTCGTTCATCATCTAGAGCGAGAAAAGGAAGAGATAGTGTAATTAATGTAAATCTTACATTTGAAGAAGCTGTGTTTGGATGTAAAAAAACTGTAAATGTGACTGTAAACGATACCTGTTCAGAATGTGATGGTAAAGGTGGCCATGGAGAAAAAAAATGTTCTACTTGTAATGGTAGTGGTACAGTTACAGCTGAACAAAGATCATTGTTTGGCACGTTTATGACAAGAACAACATGTACTGAATGTAATGGAAAGGGAAAAGTATATGAAAAAACATGTTCTTCTTGTAGAGGTGCAGGAACAATTAGAAAAAATAAGGAATTAGAAGTTAAAATCCCTGCAGGTGTAGATACTGGTAATCAGTTAAGACTTTCTGGTAAAGGAGAAGCAGGTATTAATGGAGGTCCAAATGGAGATTTATATTTAGAATTTAATGTAAAAGAACATCCAATATATAAAAGAGAAGATATAGATGTTTACCTAGAATATCCAATATCAATAACAGATGCAGTGTTAGGGTGCAAAAAAGAAGTACCAACTTTATACGGTACAGTTAAACTTACTATTAATCCTGGAACTCAAACAAATGATAAATATCGTTTAAAAGGAAAAGGAATAGAGGATGTACACTCTTCAAGGAAAGGAGATATGTACGTTATTATCAAAGTTTCTATTCCAAATAAATTAACTAGAGAACAAAAAAAATTATTTGATGAATTATCAAAAACAGATTTAAATGATAACGATATGCTAAAAAAAATTAACAAATATATTTAATATGGAGATTATATGAATTTATTAATTGTGAACAAAGAAAATAAATTATCCAAAGAATATATTCCTAAAAATTTAACTTTGGTAAAAACTGTCATACCAGGTTCAGTAGAAGTTGATAGAAAAATATATTTAGTAGATGAAGTTGCACAAAACTGGATGAAATTAAAAGAATGTGTAAGAGAAAATGGATATAATATAGATATATCAAGTGGTTATAGAAGCTATGAATACCAGGAAAAGCTAATTGAAAAGTTTATTCAAAAAAAAGGATTAGAAGAAACTTTAAAGATAGCAGCAATGCCTGGTACTAGTGAACATCAAACTGGATTATGTTTAGATTATGAAAAATTCTATTATGAAAATGGTAGAATAATGTCAAATTTAAATGAAAGTGATATTGAATTTAAAATAGTAAAAAATATAGCTCATAAGTATGGTTTTATAATCAGATATCCAAAAGGTAAGGAAGATATTACAGGATATAAATATGAACCTTGGCATTTAAGATATGTTGGAAAAGAAATAGCAAAAGAAATCTATGAATCTGATATAACACTTGAAGAATATAAAGTTAAGATTTTAGTAAAGTAATTGACTTTTAACACTTTAATTTTGTATACTATTAAGTAGTGAGAGGATGAGATTATGGATGATATTTTAATGGAAACAGAGCTAAATATGCAATCAGCAATTGAAAATATGGAAAAAAGACTTTTAAATATAAGAGCAGGAAGAGCCAATCCAGCTATACTTGATTCAGTAATGGTTAATTATTATGGTGCTTTGACACCTTTAAAACAACTTGCTACTATTTCAATACCTGAAGCAAGACAATTAATGATAAAACCATTTGACAAAGGATCTTTAAGTGCTATAGAAAAAGGTATATATGAAGCAAACATTGGATTAACACCAAATAATAATGGTGAAGTTATAATATTAAATATACCTGCTTTAACAGAAGATACAAGAAAAGAATATGTAAAGCAAGCTAAAACAATATCAGAAGATTGCAAAATTGCACTTAGAAATGTTAGACAAGATTCCAATAATGAAATAAAAAAATCAGAAATGACTGAAGATGAACAAAAAGAAGCAACAGAAGAAGTTCAAGAATTGATAAATAAATATAATAAAATAGTAGATGAAAAAATAAAAATAAAAGAACAAGAACTAATGACAGTATAAAAAAACGAGTGATTTAATCATTCGTTTTTTCTTTTAAATTCTTTTTTTCTAGAAGTGTAACTAAAATTGCTCCAAGAATAAATGTTAATATAGAAGTTATTACAGTAATAACATCGTACCCTTTAAGTGGTATTATTGTAATAGCGCTCATTAAAATTAGCCCTAAAATAAAACTCATTGTTCCTGTTCTATGTTTATTTAATAGATAAGTTGTTAGTTTAGCACTTAAAATTATTCCTATACCAACACCAAGCGCAATAATTATTAATCCAATTATAATGTTTGGTTCAAAACTTGTTATATTTGCAACATACCCTTTAAATAAATGATACCATCCTAAAATAAGTAATACCATTGAGCCTGAAATACCTGGAAATATCATAGCACCCCCTGATATTGCACCTAACAAGAATAATGTTAGTATATATTTTATATCAAGTGTTTTAGAAACAATTTCCTCCAGTGATACAGTTAATTCACCAGTCCCTTGTGAAAAGAAAACTAATGCTCCAATAAGAATTATACCTGCAATAAAACTTATTATAGAAATTTTACTATCTTTCATTTCTTGCTTTTTTAAAGATGGTAAACTAAATAAAATTAATCCACTAAAACAAGCTAACGTTTGATTTGGAAATTTATCAAATAGAAATGTTAATATTTTAGCAAACACAACAAGACCTATACCAACACCAATCATTAAAGTAAATAAAAATTTGAATGCTTCTAATCTTTCTTTCCAACTTATTTTTATCTTAAATAAATTAGATATCGAACTCATTGTTTTATCAAAAATACCAAGCATAACTATTATAGTTCCGCCACTAACACCAGGTATAATATTTGCGCCACCAATTAAGATGCCACCGACTATATTTTTAATCATAACTACCTCCTAAAATGAATTATAACATTAATAAAAATTAATGTAAATAAAATAATAAATGTGTTATAATAATTAAAGCGAGGTGGATTATGTTTAATAAGAAAAAGGCAAAAGAAGAAGTAGAAATCGATAAAAAAAAGGTAAATGATGTTTTAACTCTTTCAAAAAAAATATTAAATGTATTATATATTTTTATAATTATAATTGGAATATATGCTTTAATAAAATTGACTAAAGAAACTAAAATATTTTATTTTATAAAATCAATATTAAAAATAGTTGCGCCACTTTTTATAGGAATAATAGTTGCTTGGATGTTTGATCCATTAGTAAAGAAAATGCAAAAAAAAGGAATAAAAAGACCATTAGGTACAACAATTGTATATATATTATTTATAGGATTACTTGCTGTTTTAATTGGATCAATAATACCAATTTTAACAAATCAAATAAATGAATTTGCTTCAACTAGTTTACCTACAATAATAGATACATTAAAATCATGGATAGATTCAATATTTGATAAGATTTCTAATATATCATCATTTGATGTAAATGGAATGAAAACAGAAGTATTTAATAAAATAGGTGAAATAGGAACAAGTTTAACTTCAAATTTACCAACAATAACAGTAAATGCTATAAAATCAATATTCTCAGGGTTAGGTACTATAGTTATTGGTCTAGTAATAGGTTTTTATCTTTTGCTTAGCTTTGATAATGCAACTGATACAATAGTAACTTTGCTACCAGAAAAATTACAAAAGGATACAAAAGTACTAGCTAATGAAATTAATACTTCATTAAGAAATTTTGTGACAGGTGCCTTATTAGATGCATTATTTGTATTTATTATAACATCCATAGGATTTGCTCTTGTTGGCTTAAAAGCTCCATTATTATTTGGACTTTTCTGTGGGATTACAAATGTAATACCATTTGCTGGACCATACATAGGGGGAATACCAGCAGTTATAGTTGGTTTTTCACAAGGACTACCAACAGGTATATTTACACTAATAGTTATTGTTGTAGTACAATTTTTTGAAGGAAATTTCCTTCAAGCTTTAATAATGAGCAAAACTACAAAACTTCATCCAGTAACAATAATGCTTGGACTTTTAATATTCGCACATTTTTGGGGAATAATTGGTATGGTTGTTTCGACCCCAATAATTGCGTCTTTGAAAGCTATAATAATGTTTTTAGATGAAAAATATGATATACTAAAATTCAATTAAGGAGGAAATATGGAAATAGAAAAAAGAAACCCTAAAATATTTATAATAAGTGGAAAAGCTAGACATGGTAAAGATACAACAGCTATGTATATGAATGAAATATATACAAAAAAAGGTAAAAAAATTCTAAACATTTCATATGCTTCTTATATTAAAGAATATGCAAAAAAAATAAGTAATTGGGATGGTAGTGATGAAACTAAACCAAGAGAATTACTACAACAACTAGGAACAACTGTAATTAGACAAAATATAGATGAATTATTCTTTGTAAAAAGAGTTTTAGAAGATATAGAGGTTTATTCTTACTTCTTTGATGTAATAACAATATCAGATGCAAGGTTAAAACCAGAAGTAATAATGCCAAGACAAAAATTTAAAAATGTTTTTGCTATTAGAGTTGTAAGACCTAACTTTGATAATGGACTTACTTTAGAACAACAAAAACATATAACAGAAGTTGATTTAGATGATTATAAAGAGTACGACTATTATTTAGTTAATGATGGTTCATTAGAAGATTTAAAATCTAAGGTTCAAAATATAGTAGAGGATGTTGAAAATGAATATTAGAGATTTATATATAAATTATTTTGTAAGTAAAGGACATAAACAAATACCTAGTAGTCCTGTTGTACCAGAAAACGATTCATCAGTTTTATTTAATACAGCTGGAATGCAACCATTAATTCCATATTTAATGGGAGAACTACATCCCTATGGTACAAGATTATGTGATTACCAAAAATGTGTTAGAACAAATGACTTAGATGAAGTTGGAGACAAAACTCATCATACATTTTTTGAAATGCTTGGGAATTGGTCATTAGGAGATTATTTTAAAAAAGAAAGTATTACATATAGCTTTGAATTTTTAACTAAAGTTCTAAATTTACCTGTTGAAAAACTAGCTGTAACTGTTTTTGAAGGTGATAAAGATATACCAAGAGACAATGTTTCTGCAGAAATTTGGAAAAATTTTGGAATAAGTGAAGATAAAATAGCTTTTTTAGGTAAGGATGATAATTTTTGGATAGCAGGCGAAACCGGCCCTTGTGGTGGAGATACCGAAATATTTTACTTTAGAAGCAATGATAAAGTTCCTGATAAATATGATCCAAATGATTCACGTTGGGTTGAAATATGGAATAATGTTTTTATGGAATTCTATAAAGATGAGAATGGAAAAGTAACTGAACTTCCTAAAAAAAATGTTGATACAGGTATGGGACTTGAAAGAATAACAGCTGTGGTAGAGGGTGTTGATGATAATTATAAAACAAGCATATGGAAAAATATTATTGCTACAATAGAAGAAATTTCAAATAAAAAGTATGCTAACAACGAAGTAAGTATGAGAATAATTGCTGATCATATTAGAACAGCAGTCTTCATATCATCTGATCCTGCAAATATAAAACCCTCAAATACTGATCAAGGATACATATTAAGAAGACTTATTAGAAGAGCAATAAGACATGCTAAAAAACTTGAAATAGATTTAAATAGTAATTGGGAAGAAAAAATTGCCAATGTCATAATAGAAGAATACAAAAACTATTATCCAGAGGTTATCAATAATAAAGATGTAGTATTAGAAGTATTAAAAACAGAAAAAATTAAATTTGGAAGAACATTAGAAAAAGGTTTAAAAGAATTTGAAAAAATGACTTCAAATTTAAGTGAAAAAAAATTAAATAAAGATTTAGCTTTTAAATTATATGACACATATGGTTTCCCAATAGAATTAACAAAAGAACTAGCTGATGAATTAAATATAGAAGTAGATGTAGATGGATTTAAAGAAAAGTTTAAGGCTCATCAAGAATTATCTAGAAAAGGAATGGGAACAAAATTTAAAGGTGGACTTGCTAGTACAAGTGATATAAACATTAAATATCATACTGCAACACATTTACTAAATGCTGCATTAAAACAAGTGTTAGGTTCACATGTACATCAAAAAGGAAGTAATATTACTGAAGAAAGAATGCGTTTTGATTTTTCACATGATTCAAAAATGACACCAGAACAAATTAAACAAACAGAGGATTTAGTTAATAAATATATAGAAATGGGTTTAACTGTTACAAGAAAAGAAATGAGTAAAGAAGAAGCAATTAAATCAGGCGCAGAATGTATGTTTATTGATAAATATCCTGATATTGTAACAGTATATTTTATTGGTGATGTATCAAAAGAATTATGTGGGGGCCCACATGTAAATAATACAAATGAGTTAGGTCATTTTAAAATAACAAAAGAAGAAGCTAGCAGTGCAGGAGTAAGAAGAATAAAAGCAATACTTGAGTAGTATTGGCTTTTTTTGTATAATAAGTATGGTGATAGTATGAATGTAAATTTATTAAAAAATGAAGAAAATATGTCAATGTATGCTACAAAAAGTAGTGATGGAGTTAGACTTAAAGAATTTAAAGAAGATATAAGACCAAATTATTTTAGAGACATAGATAAAATAATTTATTCACATTGTTATTCAAGATATATAGATAAAACACAAGTATTCTCATTTAAAAATAATGATCATATTACAAAAAGAATTATACATGTTCAACTAGTAAGTAAAATAGCGCGAACTATAGGTAGAGCTTTAAATTTAAATGAAGATTTAATAGAAGCAATATCACTTGGCCATGATGTTGGACACGTTCCATTTGGTCATGTTGGAGAAAGTATATTAAATGAAATCAGTTTAAAATATTTAGATGAACCATTTAAACACAATGTACAAAGTGTGAGAAACTTAATGGTTTTAGAAAACAATGGAAAAGGAATTAATTTATGTGTACAAGTGTTAGATGGAATACTATGTCACAATGGAGAAAAACTTCAAAAAATATATAATTATAAACATAAAACAACAGAAGAATTTATTAAAGAATATAATAAGTGTTATACAAAAGAAAAATTTGATTTAGTTCCAATGACTTTAGAGGGATGCGTTGTTAGACTTAGCGATGTAATTGGTTATTTAGGTAGGGATATAGAAGATGCAATAACACTTGGAATTATAGATAAAGAAGATATTCCTATTAACATAAGAAAAAAGTTAGGTGAAAACAATAGCTCAATAATAAGTTTAATAATTAATGATGTTATTATAAATAGCATTAATAAGCCATATATAAAATTATCAGATGAATATTATAATTTGATGAATGAATTATTAGATTTTAACTATAAAAATATATATGCAAAAGCATATACAAATGATGAAAAAAATAAAATTAAAGAAATGTTTAATGATATATATAAATCTTATCTTATTGATTTAGAAACAAATAATATAAATTCTTCAATATGTAAAGTATTTTTAAATGAAATGAATGAAGAATATAAAAATAATACCTCAAACGAGCGAATAGTAATTGATTATATATCAGGAATGACAGACGACTTTTTTGTTAATGAATATAATAAACTTTCTTCTTGATTAAATATATAAATAATGTTAAAATAAAATTGTATTTATAGAGTGGGTGATTACATGGAAGAAACAAAAATATACAATGCTGAAGACTTTGATGATGCTTTAATTGCGCAAACTTTAAAAGATGTTGTAGAAATATTAGAAGAACGTGGATATAATCCAATCAACCAAATAGTAGGATATTTAATGAGTGGAGATCCCGGATATATTTCTAGTCATAAAGAAGCAAGAAATAAAATAACAAAAATTGATAGAGCAAAACTAATAGAAGTTATTTTGAAAAATTTTATAAAATGAGATTTTTAGGACTAGATTTAGGTACAAGAACTTTAGGAATTTCTATAAGTGATAAAATGGGAATAGTAGCTTCAACGTATAAAACGATTAGATTTGAAGATTCAAACTATGCTTCACTTATTCCTGAATTAATTGAAATAATCACAAAAGAACAAATAGAATGTGTAGTATTAGGACTTCCTAAAAATATGAATAACACATATGGAGAAGCTACACAAAGAACTATGGAATTTAAAACACTCTTAGAAAAAAATATAACTACAAAAATTGTTTTACAGGATGAAAGACTTACAACCGTTCAAGCTGATAATTATATGATAGAAGCAGGTATGTCAAGAAAAAAAAGAAAGAAAAAAATAGATTCATTAGCTGCAAATATAATATTACAAACATATTTAGACAGCACAAGAGGAGGAAATTATGGAAAATGAAAAAATGACTTTTAAAATAACTAATGAAAATGGAATAGAAGTAGAATATGAAGTTTTATTTACTTTTGAATCAGATGAAACAAAGAAAAATTATATAGTTTATACTGACAATAGTTTAGATGAAGATGGAAATACAAGAGTATATGCATCAATATATACTCCTGGTAGTGCGGAAACTGAATTAAAGCCAATAGAAACAGATAAAGAATGGAAAATAATTGAAACAATTCTCGAACAAATACAAGAACAAGTAAAAGAAAGCACAGGAGAAAACGAGCAATAAAAGCTCGTTTTTTAGAAGTATGACAAGAAGATTGAATAAAAAAGGTAAAATATTAGTAGCGTTAATAGGTATTATAGGACTAATATTAATAAGTTTAATAATATTTATGATCATATATTTTTGTAATATTGGTAGTGTAAGTAAAAACAAAGATACAAAAGAAATAGAAATACTACAAGGGGATACATATTATTCTATTTCAACAAAATTAAAAGAACAAAATTTAATAAAATCAGAATTCTTTTATAAGTTATATATAAAATTAAATAGGCCAAGCTCATTACAGTCTGGCGTACATAAACTAAATGAATCGATGAGTGTAAAAGAAATAGTAAATGAGTTTTCTAATACTGGATATAAAAAAGGTGAAATGTTAACCTTTAAAGAAGGTCTTAATATGAGACAGGTAATTAAAGTAATTACTGATAATACACAAAATACAGAAGAAGACATTTTAAATGTATTACAAGATACAAATTATTTAGATTCCTTAATAGAAAAATATTGGTTTATTACAGATGAAATAAAAAATGAAAAAATTTATTATTCACTAGAAGGATATTTATTTCCAGATACATATGAATTTAGTAAAGATGCTACTGTAAAAGAAATATTTAATACAATGATAGCAGAAACAGGTAGAAAAATAGAACCATATAAAAATGATATTTTAAATTCGAAATATTCATTTCATGAGTTGCTAACACTTTCATCTATTATTGAATTAGAAGGAAAAACAATTTCAGATAGAAATAAAGTTGCTGGGGTATTTTATAATAGATTAAATTCAAATTGGACACTTGGGAGTGATGTTACAACTTATTATGGTGCAAAAATAAATATGTCTGATAGAGATTTATATGTTTCAGAATTAAATGATAATAATGCATACAATACTAGAAGTAGCTATATGGCAGGAAAACTTCCTGTTGGACCAATTTGTAATCCATCTATTTCTTCAATAGAAGCATCTCTTTACCCAGTAAAAACAAATTATTATTATTTTGTGGCTGATAAAAACGGTAAAACATATTTTTCAAGAACTAATGCTGAACATAATACAATAATTAATAAATTAAAAGGTGAAGGTTTATGGTACAATTACTAAAAGAAATGGAAGAGTATGCCAAAGAAAATAACATACCAATTATGATGGATGATGGTCTTAAATTTATAGAAGATTATATAAAAAAAAATAATGTAAAAAGAATTCTTGAAATTGGTTCTGCAATTGGTTATTCAGCAATTAGAATGTGTTTAAATGAAAATATTTGTATAACTACAATAGAAAGAGATGAAGTAAGATATAAAGAAGCTGTAAAAAATATTAAAAAAGCAAAATTAGAAAATCAAATTACACTGATATATGATGATGCATTAAATATAGATTTATATGAAAAGTATGATTTAATATTTATAGATGCAGCAAAAGGCCAATATATAAAATTCTTTGAAAAGTTTGAAAAAAATCTATCAGAAAAAGGTGCAATAATATCTGATAATTTAAAATTTCATGGTTATACAGAGCAAAAAGAAAGAATAAAAAGTAAAAACTTACGCCAACTTGTTAATAAGATAAGAAAATATATAGAATTTTTAAAAGAAAATAATACATATCAAACTACATTTTATGATATAGGAGATGGAATTGGTGTAACAAAAAAAAGAACTGACGATTGTTAGTTCTTTTATTAACATTTACAATTTAGGTAGTAGGTGCTATAATTATATAGACAGATAATTTACATACAAATAAATATTTGTATATCAAAAACAGTATTTTTTTGATATAATTTAGATAAGTAGGTGAGTCATGAAAAAAAAAGCTATATTACTAATCCTATTACTTTTAGTAAGTGGCTGTACGATTGTTAGAATTGATACAAAAAATATAGACACAATAATAGATGTAGTATTATCAAAAAATAATACGCTATATAATCAAGTTGGAAAAGGATATAAGTATTATATTCCAAGAGGTGTTTCGCATATAAACACAATAGAATATAATGATACATTATATTCCAATGGAAACTATTATTACTTATATATTGATGTCGTAAGTTACTATTATAAAAAAGAACTTGCTTGTGAACAATCAAATGATTCATATTACTTTAAAAAAATAGAGAATGGAGATAAAACAGGTTGTGTATTAATAACAAATACAAATAATAAATACTTAATAAAATTTGTTTATAATTATGCAATAATTGAAGCATTAGTTGATAAAGAACAAATAAATGATGTTATATTGAACTCTTCCTATATTTTATCAACAATAAAATATAATGATAAAGTAATCAAAATAATGCTTGATACTGATTATTTTAAAAACAAAGAAGAAAAGTATACTTTATTTGAATCACATCCAGGAAATGAAAACTTTTTCCCTATTTATGATGATGGAGAAGAAGATACAAATAATACTGAAAACAGTAATGAAGAAAATATGTCTGAAGAAACAGAATAAGGAAGGTGGATTATGAAATTAGTCGACAAAATTAAAAATATGTTTACAGAAGAAGTAGAAGAAGAAAAACCAGTAATAAAAAAAGAGGTAATGCATGTAGAAATTAATACTCCTAAACAAGAAGAAATAGAAGAAGTAGAAACTTTTGAAGAACCTGTTAAAGAGGAAAAACCAGCGCCTATATTTTTTGATGATAAAGATTTCGATGCTTTAGAAAAACCAAAAATTGAAAAAGTTGAAAAAGTTCAAGAAGAAGAAACTTTTAAAGATAAGTATAAAGGTAAGAAACAATTAGAAGAACAAAAACCAAAAATATTTAAACCATCTCCAATTATTTCTCCTGTGTATGGTATTTTAGATAAAGATTATACAACAGATGAAAGCGAAACAAAAAAAATTGTTCCAATGACAGTTCATTATGAACATAAAGAATTAACTGTTGATGATATAAGAAGAAAAGCATTTGGAACATTAGAAGATGATATAGAAACAACTTTGTTTGGAAAAGAAGAAATACCACCAATGCATGAAAAAAAAGAAGAACCTGATCAAGAAGAGGTAACAGGAGAAATAATAGATGAACCAACAGTAGAAGAAGAAAAAAAACGCGATGATTTAGAAGATTTTGATGATTTTGAATATGAAAAAGAAAAATCATCATTAGAAGATGATTTTGACCTTTCTGATAATATTATGAATAATTATGATGAAACTGAAAAAACTAATGATGAAAGTATTTCTGATAGTGATTTGTTTGATCTTATTGATTCAATGTATGACGAAGGGGATAAGAAATAATGACAATTAATGAAATTTTACCAATCATATTATATATACTTTTGAGTATACTTATAATAGTTTTAATAATTTTTATTATAAGACTTTTCAAAACACTAAAAAAAGTAGATAAAACAATAGATGATTTAAATATAAAATTAGATAAAGTTAATGGTGTTTTTGATATAGTAAATAAAAGTACAGATGCTATAAGCATGATAAGCGATAAAATAGTAAATGGAACAATGACACTTGTCTCTAAAATATTTAAAAATAAAAAAAGAGAGGATGATTTCGATGAGTAAGAAAAAAGGTTTTGGTAAATTTTTAGCAGGAGTAGGTATTGGCGCAGGACTTGGAATTTTATTCGCACCTAAAAAAGGTAGTGAAACAAGAAGAGAATTAAAACAAAAATTAAATGAAATGCTAGAAAAGGCAAAAAATGTAGATATAGAAGAAGTAAAACAAAATATTGAAACAAAAATTGAAGAAATCAAAGAAGAATTATCGGATTTAGATAAAGAAAAAGCTTTAAAAATAGCAAAGAAAAAAGCAAAACAATTACAAGAAAAAGCACAAGATTTAGTTGATTATGCTATAGAAAAAGGAACTCCAGTTTTAGAAAAAACAGCAGCATCTATAAAAGAAAAAACTATAGAAGTTACTAAAGAAATATTGAATAAATTAGAAGAAACAGATAATAAATAATTCTGTTTTTTTGATTTGATATATTTATAAAAATATAGTATAATTGAATACGATTGGAGTTGACTTATGAAATTTATAAAGAAAAATAAAAACACATTTATTATTTTAGGAATTGTACTTATTGTATTAATAATAACTTTTATTGCATTATTCCATTTTTTATTTTCAGGATATAAAACTTCAAAGTATGGTAATAGACTAACTGGAATAGAAAATGTTCAAATTTCCGATGAAACAATAAATGCAAGTAAAGAAATATTAAAGTCGATAAAAGGAGTAACAGATGTATCTTACCATCTATCAGGTAAAATATGTAATTTTATATTAATTGTTGATAAGGATGCAAACCCTGATACTATTATGAAAGAAGCTGGCAAAATCTTGGAAAAATTTTCAACAGACGAAAAAAAATTCTATGATTTTCAAATACTTGTAAAATCATCAGAGGATAGTAAAAATTTTCCTATAATTGGATATAAAATAAATTATGGAGAAACATTTACTTGGACAGGAAAGGTAGTAGAAGATGAAGAATAAAAAAGTAATAATAATATCCATAGTTTTGATTTTAATTGCTGTTATTACTTTTGGGGTAGTATATTTTCTAAATAATGAGGATGAGAAAACTACCCTTTCATTATTAGATAAACAATGGATAGAAAACAATAAAAATAATGTTGTTGATTTATCAATTTTTACGGATGTGCCAACACTAAGTGATAATGGAACAGGATTGGTATTTGATTTTTTAAATAGTTTAAAAAATGATACTACAATAACATTTAATAATATTGCTTATAAAATAGGAAATGATGCAAAAACAGATTATGCATTTAAACAAGTTGAAAAACAAGGCGAAAATCAATTACTTTTATATAGAGATAACAAAGTATTAATTACAAAAAATGATATTACTTATAGTAATCTAGAAGAAATAAAAAATATAAAAATAGGTGTATTAAAATCAGAAAAAGATAGAATACAAAAACATTTATCAGTTTGTTCTAATATTACTTTTATTGAATATGAAACACAAGAATCTATGATTTCAAAAATAAGTGATGAAAAAAGTGAAATAGATGCAATTATTGTTTCAAGATTAGTAAGTCTAAAAGATATTTTAGGTAATGATAAATATTTTGTTGCTTATAATTTAATGGATTTAACAGATGATTATGTATTAAATTTAGGTAACAATGATAAATTAAATGAAATTGTAACTAAATATTTTAAAAAATGGAAAGATAATAACTCTCAAAAACTATATAATGATTATTTTGCTAATGATTTACTTACTTACTTAAATATAGCAGAAAAAGAAAAATCTGATTTTAAAGCTAAAAGGTATACATATGGATTTGTTGAAAATGCACCATATGATTTAAATGTAGATGGAACACTAAAAGGTATTAATAAAAGTATTTTAGAAGACTTTTCTAAAATGTTTAATTTAGAATTTATATATAAAAAATATTCATCATATTCAGATTTAAAAAAGGCATTTAATAATAAAGAAATCGACTTATTCTTTGATAATTATATAGATGATACATATGAGGTTGATAATTCTTTATTATCATCAAATTATAATGAAAAAGCAGTAGTATTAACTAATAAAAATATAACAATTGATTCAATATATTCCCTAATTGGTGAACAAGTAATAACACTTGAAAATAGCCGTTTATCAAAAGAATTAGAAGATATTGGAATAAATACTAAAAAATATTCTAGTATAAATAAAATTATTAGTAGAGCAAAATCAAATGATATTATAGTTATAGATAATGAAATTTATAATTATTATGTATCAAAAAGTAATATCAAATTTAAAAACGTTTATACTTATAATATGCAATCAGATTATTATTATAGAGTTAGTAATCAAGATAATAGTATGTTTGTTAAAATATTTAATAATTACTTAAAAACAGCTCATATAAATTCATTAACTGTTTCAGGATATAATGATACAATAAATGTAAAATATGTTCCTATTATAATTAAATATGTACTTATAGTTCTTGCTGTACTTATATCTATGAGTTTAGTAACTTTTATAATTTTAAAAATAAAAAATTCAATGGGTAAGAAAGAAAAAGTATTTACTAAAGAAGACAAATTAAGATATATTGATATGCTTACATCATTAAAAAATAGAAATTATTTAAATGATAACTTGGAAAAATGGGATAACAGTGGGATTTATCCACAGGCTATAATAATAATTGATTTAAATAATATTGCTTATATAAATGACAATTATGGTCATGAAGAGGGAGATAAAATAATTGGTGAGGCAGGTAATATATTAATTAGAAATCAAATGCCTAACACTGATATTATAAGAACAAATGGAAATGAATTCTTAGTATATTTAGTTTCATATGATGAAAAACAAGTAGTTTCTTATATGAAAAAACTAAACAAAGAGTTCAAAGAACTTTCTCATAAGTTTGGTGCTGCACTTGGTTATAGCATGATAACAGATGGTACAAAAACTGTAGATGATGCAATTAATGAAGCAACTCTTGATATGAGAAGCAATAAAGAAGAACTAAATAATTAAACCTGACATTATAAAGTCAGGTCCTAAATTGAAATTTGAACCGCACCACAAAGGTGTGGTTTTTTGATACAATAAAA